>Ga0172378_10001966_pt1 | contig 19155 bp, 19 predicted proteins | sample GrowelOW332metaG_FD_119755 | JGI IMG/M metagenome (GOLD analysis project Ga0172378, IMG submission 119755) | Groundwater microbial communities from an aquifer near a municipal landfill in Southern Ontario, Canada - Pumphouse #3_1 metaG | ecosystem: Environmental > Aquatic > Deep subsurface >... | reverse complement strand
TTGCAGGGTAAGGCTATACTCACCCTTCGGACTCGCATTGACGATAACCACCTTGGTCGCTTCACCCATACCCAATCTCCTTCCTTCAGCATACTAGTATTGGCTATAGGGTATGGGGGTAAAAGCGGGAAGTCAAGAAAATTGGGATTGTGGCATCACCCGTTCAACATCGATTCAGGCGAGAGAATCCTTGTAAGGTCGGCTTCGCTGAGATACCCATCCTCAAGCACGATCCTATACACCGAGCCATTGGTTTTCTGGGCTTTCTTGGCAATCTCAGAGCAGAGCTCATACCCCAATACGGGAACCAAAGCCGTTACCAAACCGATGCTGTTTTCCACCATCTCCCTACAGCGTTCCTTGTTTGCTGTAATGCCGGTAATACAGCGCGTGGTCAGGATATTCAGCACGTTGGTGAGGTTGTTGATCGAAGTAAAGAGCTTGAAGGCGATCAACGGCTCCATGACATTCAATTCCAGTTGGCCGGCTTCGGCAGCCAAGGTTATGGCAAGGTCATTGCCAATGACGTCGAAGGCTACTTGGTTTACAACCTCGGGGATGACGGGATTCACCTTGCCGGGCATAATTGAAGACCCTGGTTGCATGGGTGGGAGGTTGATCTCATTGATTCCCGCCCTCGGACCGGAGGAGAGCAAGCGCAAGTCGTTGCAAATCTTTGAGACCTTTGCAGCTATTCGCTTCAGTACCCCGCTCAGTTCAATGAAACCGCCAGAGTCCTGGGTAGCCATAATCAAGTTTCGGGAGGGGACCAAAGGTAAACCTGTCAGAAGTGCCAAATGCCGGGTAACCACCTCTGCATACCCTTTGGGAGCATTCAAGCCGGTTCCGATGGCGGTGGCTCCCATGTTGATCTCATACAGCAGAGTCTGTGCTATTCGCATCCGTTCGATATCCTCCCCCACACTCTCCGCCCAGGCGATAAACTCCTGACCCAAGGTCATGGGAATGGCATCCTGCAGCTGGGTTCTCCCCATCTTCAGCACATCGTGAAACTCCCGGCCTTTCTCCTCAAGGGCCTGCTTGAACCGCTCCAACTCGGAAAGCAAAGCGTTGAGCATCCAGGAAGCCGCGAGCCTTATGGAAGTAGGATACACATCGTTGGTCGATTGCGAGAGATTTACATGGTTGTTGGGGTGGACAATCTTATACTCACCCCGTTTCTTACCCAACAGTTCCAGGGCCCTGTTCGCAATAACCTCATTCGCATTCATATTCGTGGAGGTTCCCGCCCCTCCCTGGATGGCATCGACCGGAAATTGGTCGTGGAGTTTGCCACCAATAATCTCATCGCATGCCGTAACAATGGCATCGGCAATGATTGGATCGAGAATCTTATACTCAAGGTTCGCCAAGGCCGTAGCTTTCTTTATATATCCCAAAGCCTGAATAAAAAAGGGAAACTGGGATATCGGGATGTTCGACACCACGAAATTCTCCATTGCCCGAACGGTCTGCACCCCATAATAGGCATCAGAAGGGACCTGCTTGTGCCCTAATAAATCGTGCTCAATCCTCCATGCATCCATACAGATACTTCTCCTCTGAAACAAAGCGAGCCCGTGAACAAACCGCATCGGCAAAGACGACACGACATGAATTTCAAGTATACTTGTTCAGCTTATACGCACTCCGTTTCTTTGATTACTTTTATGCTTACAGTATCATCGCATGCAACAGGAGGGGATTCAACCTTAATCAGATTCTTGTTGATACTCAAACAAATCCCCAGGCTGACAGCACAGGGTCCTACAGATTGCTTCCAGGGTGCTCAGCCTGATTGCGCTTACTTTTCCTGTCTTCAGATTGGAAAGATTCGCCATGGTAATCCCCACCTTCTCAGACAATTCGGTAAGGGACATTTTTCTGTCAGCAAGCACACGGTCAAGTCGGATGATTATTGCCATATATGCACCTATACCGTTTGCTCATATTCACTTTGCAAAGCGAGTCCATACCTGAAAAGCTCTCCAAGCAAGAGAAGGGTGAGAGCATAGAGCGCTTCGGAAGGAAGCAATTGGAAACGGAACTCAAGCAGGCCTGACAGGCTTCCCAAATCCTGACTGAAAGCAAACAGCATAAGCAGTTGTTTTGCATACGCAAGAACCAGCAACAGAAAAGCCATGCGCTTGATCTGTGTAGGAAGGGTTTGGCTGAACCCCTTGGCTTTCTGGATTGAAATGAGTATCGAACGCAGCAGGAAAAGGAAGGAAAGTCCAAGCAAGAGCGTTGCCACCAGAAGCAGGGAATAGCCTATATAGGAACCCAGGCTTACCGCCGTAAGTGCGTGAGACAGCTGAATCCCTTCACCAAGCAACAAAGGCAATGAGAGATTGCCTTGCAAAGCCATGAATACCAAGAATACCCCGAGAGCAATGACAGCAACCGAACCAAGGATGAGACTGAGGGTGAGCAAGCTGGCAAGCAAACGCCACCCTTTGTTTGATACGCTAAGCATAGAACGCCTCCAAATATCGTATTACAGTTATTATTTATCGTAATACGATAATTTTGTCAAGGCATTCTTTTCTTTCTTATGTTACTGTCCTGCTTGCACCAAGGCATTCTCAAATGCCTTGAGATGCGTCTTGGAAGTAACGGTTGCCCCGCTGATCACGTCAACTGCCAGACTTTGCTGATCAACAACAGCTTGAAACAGCTCCTCGATTGTTCGTCCCTTGGAAAGCTTGACCGGTTGGCCATCCTTGCCCACCGCTCCCTTGAGAATTTTGAAGTGCGCAACCTTGCCATCGGCAATCTCGACCTCAACCTTGGTATCGCGCACATGAGACGTACTGCCATTCCACTGTCCTACGTAGGTTCCATCCTTAAGATTGGAGAACTGCACCTGAGCAAACTGCAACTGGGAAGCTTCCTTTCGATTCGGACTATCCACGCGCATTGCCATACATAGGCCAATGGCAAGTACCGCTACCAAACTTAACAGAATCCACATACACATTCTCCTTTTCTTATGCATTTCATACCTCCTCAAACCTTGAGAAGTGATAGTTCCAGCCCCGTTACCGGTTGGAAGGCCGGGATCAATGACTCAGTAATCCATCCATGCATAGTCTCATCAATAGCAAAGATTCCTACCCCGGGCAGCTGTTCAAGCAGCTTTATCGAACCCTCCAAGCCCGCAATAAACAACGTAGTAGACAGTGCATCGGCATGCAAGGACCGGGGGCAAACAACAGTCAGGCTAAGCAATCCCGACCGAGCGGAATAGCCGGTCTTCGGATTGACAATATGGTGGTACCAAGTCCCTTCCGAGTCGATGAAGAATCGTTCATAGTCGCCGGAGGTAACCACCGAAACATCCCGCTCTGCAATGGCACCCACCAACGAAGATGCCACCCGGGGATGGCGGATTCCCACCTTCCATGCAGACTCATCAGGTTTTGCACCCAGAAGCATCACATTGCCGCCTATGTTGATGTATGCCGATGTAATCCCCCATACCTTGAGAACCTGCTTGGCGCAATCTGCAGCATAGCCTTTGGCAAGGCCTCCCACATCCAAGAGCATACCGCTTTCGCGTAACCCGGCACGATGTGCATGGGCAGAAACCTCCAGCTTTCGGTAGTCGACATGCATAAGCACTTCCTCGATTGCCCTGGGGGAGGGAGAGCTCTTTGCATGCGTAAAATCCCAAAGGTTCATCAACGGGGCGATAGTCACATCGAACAGGCCGTGCGAAAGATTTCCAATCGAAATAGCTTCCTCAAGAACCTGTATTGTATCCAACGATACATCGACCATACCCTTGCCAGCATGGGCATTAATCTGTGAAATCTCACTCTGAGCCAAAAAACGGCTGAAAACCAATTCCAAGCGCTGTACCTCAGCAAATGCCGCCTCAACAGCAGCCTCAGGTTGCTTGCCATAGGCCTTGCAGGTAAGCTGGGTATGCATGACTGCAAGACTTGCTTCATACCAGTGCATGAGAGCCTCCCGGCACCAGGCCATCCAATACCAAGATGGTAAGAACCTCAAGTAGACGAGGAAAGTACTCTATGCCGATTTCTTCCTTGTGCAGATCGACATTGATAATCGCTGTAAAGACCTGCATAATCGTCGCTGCATCAATATCGCCCCTGATTTTTCCATCCGCCTGCCACTTCTCCACCAATTTCATGAACGTGTCAAAAAGGAAATGGACACTAGTGTTGCCGTGCTCCTTTCGATACAGGCGTTCGAGCTTGTCAAAGACCTTGCGGTTGTACCATTCGCGGAGGATCGGACTCTTTTGCATGCCTTGTGCATTGCATGAGAGCATATGCATAATCACTTCCTTGGGTTCTTGCATCCGACTTAGCCCATCTTGGCACTGCTGCTTCAATCTCTCATTTTCTTGTATAAAAATATCCAGGAAGAGTCTCTCCTTCGACGGGTAATAGAGGTAAAAAGTACCTACTGCAAGGCCGGCCTGCTTGGCTATGGCAGCCACACTGGTGGCTTTGAATCCGTACTGGGTGAACAAAGTCCTTCCTGCCTCGAATAATTGCGCTTGTTTTTCTTCCATCAATGCATCCTGAATGAATATATATTAATTCATTCATTATATACTAAAAGATTCATCTCCTGTCAAGACAATTAGATGCTAGCCACGCATATACCCCTTCCAGTCACCACCAGGCAGATAGAGAGCAGGATTCTCCTTGGTTCCCAAGTCCTTTCGGCCATACCAGTAGACGTAGGCGTTTGCAACTTTCCAAATCCCATCCTCAAGGGCAAACACCTCACTTACCGTACGCTCATACTCATTGTCGGCCCCACCGTATTCATACCCTTCCAGCGCATCAACCAGAGGAAGGACACTGGCAAAATCCTTGACTTCCAAAAGCTCGCCATAGACCCAATCGGACCCGTGAAGCAAGGCCGGATACTCTTTGTGAAGTTGGTGAAACAACCTGCCTTTGATGCGTGCCGGCTGAACACAAAGCACCCTGCCCTGTAGCACTTTCACATGGTTGAAGTAGCCACAGAGCAGACTGCCGTATACCCACAGTCGTTCACACGTACTCAAAACTCCTTTCCTCCTGCCAGTTTCACATCATCGGTAAAGGACCCGATGGCGGTAATGGCTGCTTCCAGAGCCCGTACAATATCAGAGAGGGACATGCATGGGGCATTGGGCCTTGCCACCACCTGGGCGGGAATGAACGGAACATGGATGAATCCCCCTCGCATCGGCTTGTCCTGGAGGGCAAGGGTATGCAACACGCCGTACATCAGGTGATTGCACACAAAGGTGCCGGCAGTATTGGAAACACTGCTTGGAAGGCCGATTTTACGGATTGTGTCTACAATCGCCTTGATGGGGATGGTAGCAAAGTAGGCAGGAGGCCCATCGACGACAATAGTGCGGTCGATGGGTTGATTACCCTCGTTGTCGGCGATTCTTGCATCGTCGATGTTTATCGCCACCCGTTCAACGGAAATATCGAATCGGCCACCGGCCTGACCGATGCAAAGCACCACATCCGGCTGGATTTCTTCGATTGCTTCCCTCACCTTCTCGATAGCCTTGCCGAAGACGGTAGGAACTTCCAGCTTCACCACCTCGATGGCTGAGACCACTGGACGGACCATCTTCACCGCTTCCAAGGCTGGATTGACTGCTTCCCCGCCAAAAGGATCGAACGCTGTCAACAAGAGCTTCATGTGCACCCCCTTAGAATGCCAAGATATACATCAGGATGATATGGACAACCAACATAACCAAAGCCACACGTGCCTGGCTCTTGATAATGACGTACTTATCCTTGGTTTCCAGCAAGGCTGCCGGCATAATGTTGAAGTTGGCCGCCATCGGGGTGAGCAGTGTACCGCAGTAGCCTGCTGTCAGGCCCAATGCACCAACCACCACCGGATTGGCTCCCTGCATGATCAAGAAGGGAATACCGATACCGACGGTAATGACACTGAATGCGGCAAAACCATTGCCCATTATGATGGTAAAGAGAGCCATACCGATGCAGTACACTGCAACAGCAATGAGCTTGGAACCATCGGGAATGATTGCACTGACGCCCTTGGCTATCACCGTACCAACCCCGGCTGCAGTAAACAAGGCACCCAAGGCTGCCAACAACTGAGGCAGAATTCCTACCGGACCTACATTGTCCATCAGGCGGGTACCATCAACAACAGCAGAACGTGCCGGTGCCTTGGTGATCAGATAGGCAACAATGAGGGCGACGGCCGCTGAAATACCGATGGCATTGTTTGCCCCGAAGGGGAGAAACGTGGCCGCCAATACAGCAACAATTGCCAAACACAAAGCTGGGATGAACACCTTGTACCCGAGTGTGTCGGCATGCTTTCGTGTCTCCTCGGCTTCGGGGTTTTCGCTTTTGGACTGCACCACCCGGTTTGCTGCCGTAAGGGCTGCAATAGCCAGTACGCATACACCGGTGATCCAAGACGGCAGGTAGGGCCCGGCTGAGAAGGTGAAAGCAAGGATGAACCAGAACGCACTCGTACTGATGCGCTTTGGATGATTCTTATCCCTGAGGGCTTTCACGCCGACCAACAGGAAAATGATGGCGATAATACAGTAGAAGAATTCAGCGATTGCTACGTTTCTGGTCATATTCATTTCCCTCCTTTCTTGGCATGTTGGTCGAGATGGCGGTCAAGCAGATAGTTGTGGCCGATACCCACCAGAACTGCGATGACGGCAATGGGAATGGACATCATGGCTATCTGCAAGGCGTTTATCTCATACCCCTGCCCGTTGAGGGTGGATACGATCAATAGCGTACCACTGGCGCCCATAAAGCAGTTTTGGGCAAAGAAGTTACCAAAATTCTCACCTGCTGCACTGTAACCCTTTATGGTATCCTCGGTCTTTTCATCCGCTTTTCCATGTTTGGCAACATAGGCAGCCTGGGCCATAGGATTGATGAGGGGACGTACAAATTGTGGATGGCCTCCGAGACGGAGCGAGAAGGCGGCAGCCAAAGCCCTGACAGCCAGATAGAGGCTGATAATCCTTCCCGAGGTGGCACGCTTGGTTTTCCTGATCAAATCAACGGCCTTGTCCTTCAGTCCGTATCGCTCACAAATCCCTATGACTGGAAGGGTGAGGACGAACAGGGTGGCGGTTCGTTGTGAAATGAAGGATTTACCCAAGGTGTTCAGAATCTCCAAAAAGGGCATACCTGCTACCAAGCCGGTGACCACACCTGCAATGACAACCGTTGCGATGGTGTCTTTCTTGAGCACGAAGCCGATGATGACTATCAGTACTCCAATCAGTTTCAACAGTTCCATAAAGCACTCTCCTTTTGTGCATGAAGTTTGTAGAAGTATACTATGCACTTTTTGAATGTGACATATTTCAACCTTTGTATAATACAAATTTCTAAAAATAGTTGCAGAAGGAGTTACTAACTCAGAGCAACAATTCAATGCAAATCACCTATTCAAAAGAGGTTACCCCTCATAATACGATTAAAATGGTAATATCCCCCACCAGCCTTGGTGTATTACACCATGTTGCAACATTCCCTTCCCATCCTTTTTAGATTTGTATTTCAAAATTGCGCTGTTTCAAGACTTGGCAAGGTTTCTGCATAAAGAAATTTGATGTAGATACATCTCCATTCTCACGAAACAGGAATTTAGTATGAAAGCGAAACAACGAAGCATGGTCATCGTCGCACTCTTGTGCATCGCACTTTTCCAGGTAGGTGCTGCCGTAGCCTGGGAACCGTATCTCGGTTTTGGTAAAGGAAAGGCCGAAATCGAGGATCAGAAGTATCGATTCTATGAATTGTCAGTAGGAACACCATTAGGCTCAAGAGTTTCAGTCGAAGCTTTCCTGCTTGCACAGCCGCTTGCCCTGCAACTTACAGCACAAGACAACACGTTTGCACTGATGAGTGGAATGAGAACCTCTCTCACCCTCTTTGAGGACGCCACCTTCAATCCTATGGTACAGGCAAGCATAGGGCAGATGATTCTGGGAAAGATTGAGGAGACCGAGTCGTATCCCGACCTTGCGTGGCATTTCTATAGCAGCATTGCCACCGGCTTCGAACTCAACATTTTCGACTCCTTCACCATTCTCCTGCTCTCAGGCTATCGCTTTGCCCCCCATGAAGCACAATTGGGCATGCAGGCCAACACCCTTTCAAGCCCATTCAACTCGGTGAGTTTTCGAGCAGACCTGAGATAATTGCAAAAAGCCGGTACACAACCTTGTATCGGCTTCTTGTTCCCACTTCTCACCAACTTCCAGCGTCCATGAAGCATGCACTGGATGACAAATCAGTCATAGTACGTTATAAGTATGATAGATGCAGAAGGTCAGTAACGAGCGGGAATACAAGCACTACTCTCTCTGCATTCTGAGGTTCTATGAAGAAAGCCCTGCTTACATCGCTTATAGAAAAACGCAAGCTATTCTTATTGCTGTTGCTGGCAACGAGTCTTTGCATCTTCATACCCGCCCAAATCATTTATCGTCAGACTACAGGCGTCCTGGAAGACAACGCACGCTCGCGTGCCCTTTCCATTGCCACCACCATTGCAACCTTTTTGGAAGATGATATCGAGGCATATCGCAACCTCAGTGAGAGTTCAACGCTGCTGGACAACTCCCAAGAGCATGCCGACTACCTGCGATTCAATAGGTTACTTCGTACCATAAAGGAAGAAAGCGGAGCTGATTTTGTGTACACTGAAGCATTGGTTGATGCATCCACCATCCGATATGTGCTCGATGCAGAACTGCCCGACAGTGAGAATTTCTCTGCTTTCAACTCCCTCGATGAGATGGACGATACCGAAAGCGGTGCCTATGCTGGCAGACAGATTGCTACCAGCAACTTACTAGTCTCAGAATGGGGAACGTTGCTCAGTGCATTCGCCCCCATCATCGACGGCCGTGACAACAGCCTGGCAGGCTTGGTGGGAGTAGACTACTCCGCCGATACACTGCTTGCCCAATCAAGAGCTTTACTATGGTTGCATATCGTTACATTCTCCCTGCTTTCGCTGCTGCTCTCCTTTTCCCTTTTTGTAATCATGGAGGCGATCGGCATCCATGCGTATACCGATGAATTGACAGGACTGGGCAACCGACGCGCACTGAACAGGGCTTTGGCTCGCGTGGAGAAAGAGGCTCGTAAAAACCAAAAGACCTTTGTGCTCCTCACCCTCGATGTCGATGCCTTCAAGCAGATCAATGACGAATACGGGCACCCCGTCGGGGACAAGGTACTGATACGAATCGCCGATACCCTGCTGCAACACTCGATTTGGGAGAATGGTTGCTTCCGCTCAGGCGGAGATGAGTATGTCGTATTGCTGCCAGAAAGCAACCTGGAGCAGGCAGAACCAATCCGCGACATGATACAGGCTGATGTCCAAGCAATTTTCCTCCCTGAACTGAAGGGACAAACCCTGTCTGTAAGCATTGGATTGGCCCAATGGCACGAAACAGAGAGTCTGGAAGATTTAGCCAAGCGCTCCGATGCCAGCCTCTACGAGATGAAAAAAAACCAAGCTGCTAGAAAAAAAGGCTGATTGCGTCTTGCCCAAACAGAAGGTAACCGATAGGGTTTCACCCATATGGGAGGGATGCTGACATGCGCACCATCAACACACTCTTTCTTACCGGTTCCCACTTCAATCCAGACCAAGAGGAGTTAGCTACGCTTGCCGCCTTGTTTCCTCAGATTCAATTGACCAGTGTGAGCATGCTAGACTATACCCCACAGCACATCCAGCAGGCACAAATCATCGTCGGCCTTCCCAAGGCACAGGATCTGAAACTTGCAACCAATCTCCGATGGTTGCAGACCCCTTCTTCAGGTGTCGGCCAGTATGTCGATCCAACCCTCTATGCCGCTGATCCCATTCTGTTGACCAATGCAAGGGGAACCTACGGCAAACAAATTGCCGATCATATCATCGGCATGATCATCGCCTTCAATCATAATTTGCTTCGCTACCATGACCAGATGAAAGCCAAGTTTTGGAAGCGATACTTTCCCACCAAGGACCTTTGGGAAAGCACGCTGTTGATCATCGGACTCGGGGATATCGGAAATCAGCTGGCTGTTCGTGCAAAAGCACATAATCTGAGGGTATTGGCCGTCAAGAGAACAAAGACAGAAAAGCCCGCCTGGGTGGATGAACTCGGAACCGAGGATGACTTGGAGGCCTTCCTACCCCAAGCTGATTATGTCGCCCTGTGCGCTGCATCCACCAGCCAAACCGAGCACCTTTTGGATGCAAAAAGGATTTCCTTGCTGCCACACGGAGCTCTTGTGTGTAATATCGGTCGTGGCAACCTGATTGACGAGGAGGCCTTGGTCGAAGCTTTGCAGAGCGGGCATATAGGTGGAGCCGGACTGGATGTGACCACGGTGGAACCACTTCCTTTCGACCATGTGCTGTGGACGCTGCCCAATGTGCTGATCACCCCGCATGCAAGCGGGTTGTCACCGAGCGACCCCCATCAGGTATTCTCCCTTTTTCTCCAAAATCTTGCGTTGTACCTTGCAGACAAACCTCTGATCAACCTTGTAGACTTCACTCGAGCCTATTAGCTATGTTTTCTTTTATTTATGAATAAAATGCATACTAGTTCTTTACCCCACTGATTGCCGATGCTAGGATGATGTATGTCAGGGTGTATGCAAAGAGGTGGGAAGATGGCAGTAATTCTTGCAATTGACGACTCGGCAACCGATCTTTCAATGATTCAGTATATTTTGACCAACCATGAAGTCATTTTGGCACGAAACGGTGAAGAAGGTTTGCAAGAATTGGACATCCATCCCAAAGTCGACCTGATACTCCTGGATCTGCACATGCCTGTCATGGATGGATTCACCTTCCTGGACATCTGCCATGATCGTAATCTCGATACACCAATCATTATCCTTACCAACTCCGAGGAAATAGATAAGGAAATACGTGGCTTGGAGAAAGGAGCTGTGGACTTCATCCGCAAACCCTTGAATTTCAAAGCCCTGCAAATGCGCATCGATGTACAGCTAAGGCTCAAACAGTCAACCGAATTGATCAAGGAACACAACCGCCAGCTCGAGGAGCTCGTTGAGAAACGAACCCAAACCATCCGACGTACGAATGAGATCACCATCAATGCCTTGGTTAGACTCTTGGAAGTACGCAATATCGAGACCAGCCACCATGCCCGACGAACCAAGGTCATGATGGAGTTGCTTTGCCGCCAGTTGCAGAAGCAAGGACTCGCTGGATACCAGCTAAGTGACAAGGAAATCAACGAGTTGGTCGATACGGCACCCTTGCACGACATCGGCAAGGTCGGTATACCGGACAACATCCTGCTCAAACCGGGAAGACTTGACCCAGAAGAGATTACCATCATGCGCGAGCATGTAAACAAGGGTATTGAGGCTCTCGACTATAGTATTGAGAGCGATGAGACGAAGATAAGTTTCATCGAAACAGCACGTGAGTTGATTGCCAGTCATCATGAGTGGTACGACGGCAGCGGGTATCCAGCCAACATCCAAGGCCAAGCCATCCCTCTTTCCGGGAGATTGATGGCGGTAATCGATGTGTACGATGCGCTTACCAGCAAACGTGTATACAAAGAAAAAATCGAACACAATGAGGCCATTGAGGTGATGAAACAGGAATCTCCGCGACATTTCGATCCCATTGTCTTTGCAGCATTTTTAGCGGTGGTTCCCCAAATACGAAAGAGACTGGAAGAGTCATAAGGAGAAGCGATGCGAAGCCAATGCAGGATCAAGGTTTGCAGTTTCTTGATGCTGTTTTTTGTGTGCTCATCAATCCTTGGAGCAGAAGCAAAGCTCCAGTTCAGTGCAGAAGAGTTGCGCTTCATCGCCGTTCATCCGCAAATTCAGGTAGGTATCGATCCCAAATTCACTCCCTTTGAATTTATTACCAGTGAAGGAAAGCACGGCGGCATCACCGCCGATGTACTTTCCCTCATTTCTGAACGCACCGGCCTCACTTTCACCTATGACCCTTCACTGAGCTGGACAGAGACAGTACAGAAAACACGTGAAAGGTCCATCGATTTGCTCTCTGCGGTAGGCTACACCCAGGCCAGGGCACAGTACATGACCTATCTGGAACCATATTTACACTTCCAACGGGCCATCATCATACAAAAGAGCAACTCCACCATTACCAGTTTCAAGGATTTAGCGTATAGACAGGTTGCGGTGCAACGCGACAGCTCCCATGAAGGTTTTTTGCTCTATTACCCCGACATCACCATGCGTCTCTACGATACTGTCGAGGAGGCTCTGCTTGCAGTACAGCATGGTGAAGAGCTAGCCTTCGTTGGCAATGAGGCTACCAGCATCTACCTCAGCCGCACCCTTGGCTTGACCGATCTGCAGTTTATTCCCATCGCCGAAGGGGGGCTGCAGGAATTGCATATGGCGGTACGCAGCGATTGGCCGCAATTGGCAAGCATCCTGCAAAAAGGGATCGACTCAATCAGCGAAAAAGAGATGAAGTCAATCCTCGACCGCTGGATCCGCTACGAGAGCCGCTACGATCTTGCTCCCATCATCCGGTTGGTCGGTATCATTGTCTCCATTCTGGTCATCATTCTGGGCAGTTCGCTGTTCTGGGTCTCCCGTCTCAAGGATGCGGTGAAGGCAAAGGATGCAGCACAGAAGCAGGCTCAGCAGGCAGATATTGAGAAGAGCAGGTTCCTCGCCCGTGTGTCCCATGAAATCCGCACTCCGCTCAACGGAATTCGCGGCATGAGTTACCTGTTGGAAAAAACATCCCTCGATGCCAATCAGATGCGGTATGTGAAGACTATCAGCGGTGCAACGCAGACGATGCAGAGCATCATCAACGACATTCTTGAGTTCTCCCGTCTCGATGAAGACCGCATTATTCTGGAAAATATTCCCTTTGCACTAGACGATGTACTTGAGAACTGCATATCCATTGAATCGTATCTCACTCAACAAAAAGGCCTGCACTTCAGGCTCAATCAACCAGATGATGTACCACAACATCTGGTGGGAGATCCGACCCGCCTCGCCCAGATACTGATAAATCTGCTGAATAATGCAGTCAAGTTTACAGAAGCCGGGTCCATCGACCTCACGGTACAGGTCCAAGCCTTGGCAGAACAATCGTGTTCGCTTAGCTTTGAAGTCAAGGACACCGGCATCGGCATGAACGAACAACAGATGGAGAACCTCTTCAAACCCTTTGTACAAGCCAATGCCTCCATTCATCGCAAATACGGGGGGTCCGGGCTTGGTCTTTCCATCGTAAAGGCGCTTGTAGAGAAAATGGGTGGGACCCTTACGGTGACGAGTAAGCTGGGCAGTGGAAGCAGCTTTACCGCCACCATTCCCTACACACTCGACATCCAGGGTTCAAAAGAGGAACAGCAAAGGAGAAAGAGCATTGATTTCTCGGCAATCAAGGCTTTGGTCGTTTGTTCGGACCGCTACCTCGACGAGCGCATAAGAATACTCTTTGGTGAGTACAAAATCCAATCGGAGGCTGTCTCCTCGCCTTCAATTGCGGCCAAAGTATTGGAAAGCGGAAATACCTTTGACATAGTTGTAGTTGAGCTTACAAACATCCAAGCCTTTTCCGATACCCTTACGAATAGCATGAAGAAAACAGGGATGGAGCGCCCGAAAGTGCTAGCCTTCGTGCATGACGATACCCAGCTGAAGAGCTCTCCTTTCATAGACATAGTACTGCCATTACCCGTAATCAACTCCGTGCTTTTCAATGCCTTGCTGCATCTGTTTGGGAAAGGTGTGGCAGATGGGCAAAGAAGCAGTCCAAATCCCGAGGCTGCTGCTTCAGTACCGCTGCAGATCCTGGTAGTTGAGGATAATGCAACCAATCAAATCATCGCCAAGGAGATTTTACAACAGCAGGGCTGGTCGGTACACCTGGCCAACAATGGCAAAGTTGGGTATGAGATGTTCCTTTCCATGGAGGATACCCTGGATCTGGTGTTGATGGATTTGCATATGGATGTGATGGATGGATATGAGTCCTCCACCCTGATCAGGGCAAAGAATGAGCGGGTGCCGATCATCATCACCAGTGCCGACCTGATGGAAACGGTTCAGAAGCGGTGCAGGGAAATCGGAGTGTCCGACCTCATTGGAAAGCCCTATGACCCGGACCAACTTATCAGCAAAGTTGCCGAACTAGCCCTTGCTTACCACCAAAGAAGGCAGAGCATTGACTTCGAGCGGGGAATATTCAGCATTGGTGGTGATAAAAATCTGTATACACGCGTTCTCACTTCTTTCACTTCAGAGCTGGAGCAGTTGCTGCTCAGCTTGAGAAGTGCAATTACCGAGCAGAATCTCCCTGCTGCTGCAGAACTGGCCCATAAGGCCAAGGGTAGTTGTGGTGCTGTCGGTGCAATGCAGGCACAAAAGCTTTGTGCCAGCTTGCAACAAAGCCTCGAGAAGGAGAGTATGCCCTCACAAGAGAGTATTGCCTCGGTGCTCAGAGAGCTTGAGCAGGTACTTCGGGAAGCGAAGGAATATGTGAGTAAAGCTTAGGGATTCAGCACCTCATCCACAATGGAGGCAATACGTTCCACATTGGTCTGGTAGATGAAGTGCGTCCCTTCAAGCACCTCATACCTGGCCTGTGGCCCAATTCTCTTGAGATGCTCCATTTGGTATTCCTGGGGTGTAATGGGCAACTGTTTATTGGGTGTCTCATAGGTCTGCTTGGAAATGACCTTGAAATAGGGTACTTCGGATGGATAGGCAAGAGCTTTGGTCTCGGCGACAAACTCATTACCGTATGCAATCTGCTTAAGCAGCGTGTCGTTGACCGAAAAGCCTGCAAACAGCAACATATGATCGATTTCCTCTTCTGTGTAGCCTAATTCCAAGGTTTTTTTTCGGTTGGTCACCAATGGGCCGAGCAGGGAGGGAACTCCCAACGTCTGTTGGATTTTTGCTATCGGAAGCAGCGCTGCTACAAAGCCCGGAGTCTTTGCATAGAAGGCCGACGAGGTTCCATCCAAGGAAATGATGGCTTTGACTTCGTTTGGGTATACAGCAGCATAGTACTCGCTGTAAAGGCTTGAGATTGAATGGCCCATCAAGACATACGGGGCAGTAAATCCGGCTGTTTTCAGTGCTGAGCGAATCTCCTCTACATAGTTGGCGCTGGAACGTTCACGCTGTGTCTGGCTGGAAAAACCCACTCCAAAATATTCTACGCAAACCACAGTATACTTTTTGCTGAGTTCTCTCATCAACGGACCGAAGTCAGCAGAAGGAAGGCCGATTCCCATGCCAGGCAACAGAACAACGGTGTCTTTACCCTGCCCCATAGAGCTTATGTGCATAGTCCCATCAAAGACTGATACCATTTGACCATTCGGCTGAGCCTTCTTGTACTGCTGCTTGAAGTACGTTGCATGCAACAAGGTCGTAATTGCCAAAGAAAGCACAATGAACAAGAAAACCCACTTCAACAGTCGTTTGAACCAGCCTTTTTTCTTTTTGCTCATAGGGACTCCTCTCGCATGATTGTAGCTACACACCTTGAAATGTACAAGATTTGTATAGGTTTATTGCTTTAGGGAAATACAAAATCTTACGTGCTCTCTACAACCATGCAAAACCAAGGGAACAAGAGCTTACGTGATTCCAAAATTCATGGGTATAGTAGAAGTGAGGAGAGAAGCCTATGAAGCAGAGAACTCTACTTGTTTGCATCCTCATCGTGTTTGCACTCCCGCTTTTGCCGGGGTCGGAGGTCACATCCATTACCTGGGAGACGACTGCCCAGGAATATAAAGGCAGATACACAGAGAAGATCACTTTTCAACTGCCTCCAAACGGGACACCTAAGCCTGTCTATGGCTTTGGTGAATATGCATGGAACTCAAGTATCGGTAGCGCCGCCGTAGCCATGGACTTGCTTACCTACAAGGATGGGGGGACGGTAACCATTCTCATTGTGGAAGGTCCTGAGTATTACAAAAGCGGGGATACCTACGAGGGCTGGAATACCACCTTTGTATTTCTCGATGCCAAGGGGAACATTATTAAACCGGATGAAGCTTCGATTATGTATATTGATATCCCTGAGGAACCGTTTGAACCGGTCAGCACCCCTTCCCCACAGTCGTTCACCGTTTCCAACAACACAGGTACAACACTTACGTACCTGGGTATCTTTAGCTCCGACATGCGGGCGGTAGGAGTGCATAAAAAAAATCTTCTCGCCAACGAAAGACTGCCGAATGGACAAAGTGTGCAGATATACTTTGCTGAGAACCCCGACCTAGAAGAGGTAATCCTCTATCGATACGGCCAAGTACTGCAAGTCGATGCAACCGCAGAGCGACAGAGAGAGTTCAGGTACGAATGGAGACCTGACACGAACAATCTTCAGATTATTCTGTTACCGGAGCACGAAAGAAAGCAGAAATCACTTACATCACTTGCCGTGATCAATGAAGGTGAGTATGCACTCGTTGAATTGTATCTACTCACCCCGGCGATGGAGGCGAAGCGAGACTACAGTAAGGAAATCCTGCAAGGACAAGTGATAAGAAGTGGCGAAACATGTGTCATAGACCTCATGAAATGGCCGTATCTGCGTTCGTTTCTGGAGAAACAAACACAGGATCTTCTTTCAGTAGAGGCGTATGACGAGGATGGGTACCCACTCTTCCAATTCTGGCTGCCTGAGTATGAGAACCTGGAAATCACCCTCAGTGATTGGGATTACTTGTAAGACCTAAGCAAACAGAGAAAAAAGAGAGTGTCCATCTTTACTCATGCTAATACCAGAAAATCGTAATAGAAGGAGGCGGGAGGAGTGCAATCCCACCTCCAACTACTTTATGCTTCTACCGGAATGAATGAGAAGGTAGTTACATCGAACAAACCCATGTCGGTCAGCTTTACTTCAGGAGTGACTGCCAAGGACATGAAACAGAGCGTCATAATCGGCTCCACATCTTCTTTGACATGCAATTCCCGATACGCTACCTCATGGATTTCACTGAGCTTTTCATCCACCCACTCACCACGTTGGTCGCTCATGATCCCACCCACCGGCATCGGCATTGAAGCAATGACTTTCTGGTCCTTCACCAACACCATACCGCCGTTCTGGGAGATCAAGGACTCGACGGCAACAGCCATATCCTCATCAGTCACGCCCACAACGATGATGTTGTGAGAATCATGAGCGATGGAAATGGCTAGAGCCCCTTGTGTAATTCCATAGCCGCGCAGCAGAGCCACCGCTACATTGCCGGTTGCCTGGTGTCGTTCCACCACTGCCACCTTGACTACATCCTGGGAGGGGTCATACTTGAAACAACCTTGCTCATCACGTGCCACACGAGCTTTTCCCTTTGCGGTTACCACCCCGCCAGGGAGAATATCGATGGTAGTGACGTCATCGGAAGAGAGCTTCAACCGCAGCTTCTGTAGGGAAAAATCCTTGACATGGAAGCTTCCCCTGACATTATCGATGCTGTGTCGCTTCACCTCAGGAAGATAGCTACCCTTCTGGGCAACCAACCGACCTGCAATGAAAACCGATTCGGCCTTGAAATTCTTCAGGTCATCAAGCAGTACGATGTCCGCCCTCAAGCCCGGAGCTAGTGCCCCTCTATCGAACAGGCGAAAACACTCTGCGGCATTAAGACTGGCCATTTGGATGGCAACAATCGGGTCAATGCCTGCTTTAGTGAGCATGCGCATATGCTCATCCAAATGCCCCTTCTCAAGAATGGTCTTCGGCTGGCGGTCATCACTACAGAGCAGACAGCGTCTGCTGTTGTACTGGGTGATCCCCTTCATAAGATGAGACAACTCATGACAGGCCGACCCTTCCCGAAGCAGCACATACATGCCGACTGCGATACGGTCGTGCATCTCCTGTACACTGGAACATTCATGATCGGTATGGATCAACGTGGCGGCATAGGCGTTCAAATCCTTGCCGAACACTCCTGGTGAGTGGCCGTCAACCAGCTTTCCTACCTGCTTTGCAAGCATAAGCTTATCCAAAGCTCCATCCTGGGCATGTATGACTCCAGGAAAGTCCATGAACTCCCCCACCCCCAATATGCGTTCATCGGTAATGGGTTTGCTCATGGCAGCAGCATCTACGACCGCCCCTGCATGCTCAAACGGTGTTGCCGGTACACAGGAAGGAATCATAAAGCGTATATCCAAGGCAGTCTCGGAAGCAGCATCCAGCATATACTGAAGCCCCTTGAGGCCGCAAACGTTCACAATCTCATGAGGATCGGCAATGATGGTGGTTGTCCCATAGGGAACAACCAACCTTCCCATCTCCTCAGGAGTAACATACGAGGACTCAATGTGGATGTGGCTGTCGATGAAGCCAGGGGCGGCATAGCGCCCCTGGGCATCGATTTCCTTCAGCCCTTCATAGCAGCCAACACCGGCGATTATGCCGTCGGAGATTGCAATATCACCTTCGGTAATGGTACCGCTATACACATCCACAATCTTGCAATGCTTTATGACCAAGTCGGCAGGAAGCCTGCCGCTGGCCACGTCGATCAGTTTTTTCAATGTTTTCTTGTTCATCAAATCAACAATACCTCTTCTCCATATTCAATGAAAAGCTCATCGATGAGCGCTTGGTTCGCCCTTGCAATGAAACCGTCCTGGTCAAGCTCCTTAAGAGCTTTGATCACAACGCCTTTCACATCCCTGCGACCTCGAACCATCACCGAGTCTCCCCATTTCTTAATCAAGGCATATCGGGCTGCTTCATCAACATAGATGGCCTTTTCTGTATCGTTGCTATCTTCATAAGCTCTCAAAACACGTACGCATTTGACATCCATACTACTTCCTCCTTAGACGTAGTCATACCGACGAGGCACATCCATGAACTTCTTCTGACCAAGGTGGATGGCATAACAAATTACTGCAGCGAGCAGATATCCCACTGCATAGGGGAAGCTCATCGTAGCTACACCAACGACCAGTGCAGGAGAGTGGATGAAGCCGAAGAACGACAGTACAGAAGCTACCACAAAAGCAACAGCAGCCTTATCCAAGCGACGGTCGATAATGAAAGCCACCACCGTAGCCCAGAGAATACTGGTGATAATTGCCCCGCTAT
>Ga0172378_10001965_pt1 | contig 19162 bp, 17 predicted proteins | sample GrowelOW332metaG_FD_119755 | JGI IMG/M metagenome (GOLD analysis project Ga0172378, IMG submission 119755) | Groundwater microbial communities from an aquifer near a municipal landfill in Southern Ontario, Canada - Pumphouse #3_1 metaG | ecosystem: Environmental > Aquatic > Deep subsurface >... | reverse complement strand
TTGTTAAAAATCGGTCTAAAGTCTGGTAAGCAACTTAATTCCTTGTCCAAAGAAATTGCTGAGTCTACTGGTCTCCATAAGAAAGATATCTACAATCTAGGACTGAAGATTAAATAAGTAAAATGAAAACGACTGCTAGGAAGGTTAGCAGTCTTTTTCAGTATAAATTCAACAACAATTAATCAATCTTATCGATTTCTTCCTAGAAGCGATTGAAGAAGAGTCCGACATGCAGTCCATCGACTAAACGGTGATTGACCTGAATCTCACAGTGTAGGATCAGCTTACCGTTTTCCTCAACATATTTGCCCCAAGTAAGATGAACAATGGAGTCATTCCGATCCGTCTTCTTAGCTTCCACCACTGAAGAGAAATCAATCCAAGGCAAACAAGAGATATAGACCATTTCCTGAATCAAAGAATTCTCTGCGTTGTTCATGAATTCCGTACTGGACTGAGAATAGTCTTTAGCACGTTTAGCATACTGAAGCATGGTCTCATTCTTCTTGATAGGAAGAATACAAATATAGAAATCAGTGGTCCCTTTTCTTAAATCAGTGAAAGAAGGAACTAATTCATCAACCGTGAAAACACCATTGGTCTGAATCTTATAATGAAACTCCTCAATAGAATTAAGGGCTTTGACTGCTAAGTAACATAAAGAATAGTAGAAAGAAATTCCGTTAATTTCACAATATTTATAAATCTTTGTGACATCCAAAGGTGAAACAACCGTAAATCTTGGCTCTTCTAACGAGGCAAAAAAATCAGATATTCTTTTTTCGCTTCCACTTTTTTTCATCGACTCGATGCAATTCACCCATATGATTAACTTCTTTTGAATGATTATAACTTATTTCTAGAATAAAATAGAGAAGTGTTTAAAACATTTAAGGAAACAAATAAGGGACGAGATTATTGATACAATTGATCCAAACTAATCAATTTCAATCCTTGATAATCTTTAAGCTGAAAACCATTCTTAGAGAAAAAACCAAATCGGATATTTCTTAATCCAGCATATGCAGGCTGCTTTTTTTCTTCATTCACAACAGAGTCATCAACTGGTTTTTCAGTGAATTTGCATTCATAAAAAGTAAAACCATTCTTGTCTTGAGTCACTACATCAAATTCTCCGTTTTTCCTTTCTTTAGGTAAATCATAATAATATTTGCCTATTTTCATCAATGGAGGAATAATTAAGCCTTTTTGATTCTGTCTAATTAAATATTGACGGCAAACTCTTTCAAACACTTTAGGAACAAATTGTTGATAGAATTTGTCTTTTACGTATTCGGAAAAAAACACTTTGGGTGGATTTAAAACGAAACTTGATAGATTTGGAAAGATAAAAGTATAGTAAAATTCTAGTAAACTATCCCTGATATAGTAGTTCGTCTTTTTCTTATCAGTCTCATTATTAATCGGGCTGACTTTTTGAATCAATTCCATTTCCAGCAATTTATCTAAAGTCTTACTTAATGCCGGAGAGGATGACACAGAAGAGGCATTTAAAATATTAGAAAATTTCCGATTGCCTTTGGCAATGGCTAAAAAAATTTCATTCGCGTTGTTTATTTTTTTAAGTTCGCTAGGCAGCAGCATCGTTATTTCATTAATAAACCGAGCAGTCGGAGAACATATCAGATTAATAATATTAGTTTCAGCATCCACCTTATCATCGATTTTCGAATTATAGTAGGGAACACCCACAAATACAGCATATAAAGCAACTTTTTCTTCTAATGGACGTGATGGATAAAACAAACTTGCCTCATAATAATCCATCGAGGTGACATCTAATGTTAAGTCAATTCTTCCATATAAAGGATTACTGCTTTCATTTAATGATTTCATCACGTCAATATACGAACCACAAATGATAATCTTCATTCGGCTCTTGTTTTGATAAATATCTATTAATCGCTGAAGGGAAGAATCAATACCAACAATTGCTTCTCTTAAATATGGATATTCATCTAAAACCAATATAATGTTTTCTTTTTCCCCCTCTCGGAATAAGAATTCCAAGGCCTGATAAAAATCTTTAAAAAATAAAGGCGGTAAATCAAAAATATTTTGAATTTCCTGTGCCAAAAGTTCAGTATTGGTTTTATTCGTTGTTCTAGTACATTCATAGTAAATTTTCCTTTCTTTTCTTTGATTCAAAGCTTCGATAATTAAAGCACTTTTACCAATTCTTCTTCTGCCATAAACCACTGCCAAAGAAAAACGTTCACTATCAAAAATATTTTTCAGTCTCATCAAATAGTTTTCACGTCCTTTGAAATCTTCATAATTATTCATTTTACTTACCTCAAGGTAACTTACTTTAAAGTAAGTATTATTTTTAACTATAAAAATAGCTGCCATTCAAGGCAGCTATCGATTTATCGTTCTTCCCTGAAGTAAGGCAGACCTAAAGATTCAGGAGGCTGATTTTCTTTCTTTCTTCGTAAGGAGTTGATAATCAGAACAATGATTGTTAAGAAATAAGGAATCATCTGGAGTAATTCCGTCAATCCCGTAAATGAAGTCATTTCAACCAAACTAGGTAAGAAGTTGAACGTCCAATAAGCTAATCCAAAGAGGATAGAACCCCAGATCAGATTCTTAGGACGCCAAGAGGAGAATATAACAAGGGCAACTGCTAACCACCCAATAGCTTCAATGCCATTGTTAGTAGACCATAAACCGTTAGAGAAAGTTAAGACATAGACAATTCCGCCCATACCACATAAGCCACAACCAGTGATTGTCGCCCGATAACGATACCTAGTGACGTTGATGCCAACGGCATCTGCACAATAAGGATTCTCACCAACTGCTTTTAAGTTTAAACCGATACGAGTTCTCTTTAAGAAGATATTGAGAAGGATAGCTAGAATCAAGACGACATAAGTCATGAATCCATAGCCAAAGAGGATCTGACCGACATAGGGAATATCTTTCAAGAAAGGAATGCCGGCGGAGAAAACCTTTGTTGCAAAGGAGGCTGTAACACCACCCGAACCAACTATATGACTGGCCGAAGATATAAACTTACCAAAACCGACACCAAAGGATGAAATGACTAATCCGACAACATTTTGGTTAGCCTTGAAAGTCACACACATCAAAGAATAAATGAATCCCATTAAAGCACCAACTGCATAAGAGATAACTAAAGCAATAAGAATGGCGACAAAAGCATTAGGATTAGAAACACTCTGCTCATACTGATACAAAGGCAGGAAGGAACAGATGGCGGATAGATACATGATTCCCGGAACACCCAAGTTCAAATGACCGCTTTTCTCATTGATGGTTTCACCCATGCCAGAAAGGGTCAACGTAGTTCCATAGATGACTGCAAACATGATCCAGCTAATTAGGTTATCCATAACTATTTAACCTCCTTAGTCGTTAAACCAAACGTTATCAGTTGATGGAGATAATACTTCTTGAATTTGTTCCGGTCACGGTAAATCAAAACATAGTTAGTAAAGAATTCACTTAAGAGAATAGAAAGAATAATGATGAAGACAATGAACTCACAGGAATATTCATTCAAGTTAGCAGAATAGGCCTGATCAGATAAGTTCTTGCCGCCTTGATTGAGGAAAACAATCAGGAACGCATAGAAGATCATTACGAAGGGATTGAACTTAGAAAGCCAAGCTACAATGATAGCCGTAAAGCCATAGGATCCCGAAGTGGAAGCTGAAATCGTATGATCAATTCCAGCCACATAGAAGAAACCAATGATTCCACATAAAGCTCCTGATAAAGCCACTGTTCTCATCATAACCTTAGGAACATTAATACCTGTGTATTTAGCTGTCTTGACACTCTCGCCGACTACTTCCGTCTCATAGCCATGTTTGGTCTTCTTAAAATAAACATAAGTGGATACGGCCAAGAATAAGACACATATTAACGGAACAATAACTGGGTTATCATTGATAGTAAGTAACCAGCCGATATGTTTATAAGTACCGCGGGAATTGATTAACCCTAAGCTAGAAGCACTACCTTGCCATATCTTAGTAAAGATGGTTACTATTAAAACAGCAATATAATTCATCATCAAAGTAAATAAAGTTTCATTTGTATTAAATTTAGCTTTGAAGAAACCAGGAATAAATGCCCAGAAGCCTCCAGCTAAAGTACCTAATAGAAGTCCGCAGATTATGACTAAAGCATTGGGCATCAGCGTCTTGAAGTAGATCATACTGACAGCCGTCATTAATCCACCCATCAAAATCTGACCTTGTGCACCGATGTTCCAGAAGCGCATTTTATAAGCCGGAGTCAAAGCTAAGGCAATTCCAAGAAGCAGGGCTGTCTCCTGAACAGAAGCCCATATCTTAATGCTGTTTTGGAATGTGCCAGTGAAAATATAGCCGACAGCAGGAAACGGATTCTTGCCACTGACAATCCAAATGAAAAGAATTGAAATCAGAACAGCCGTCCCAATGCAGACCGTTTTCATTACTATCTTCTGCTTTAAAGTAGCATCATTCCTTTTGGCAATTCGGACTAGAGGTTCTTTTTTAATCATGTTCTTTATTCTCCTCTGAGCTTGCCATCAACTGACCAATCTTCTTTTTATCTGTAGTTCGACTGTCAACAATTCCAGTAACTTTTCCGTCTGAGAGAACTAGGATGCGATCAGTCAGAGCTAATAAGACATCCAAGTCTTCACCGACATAGACAATGGCCATTCCTTGTTTCTTTTCATAGTTGAGAATGTTGTAAATAGTATATGAAGTATTGATATCTAAGCCCCTGACTGCATAAGCCGTCAATAAGAGGCGAGGCTGGGAAGCTAATTCTCGTCCAACTAAGACCTTCTGAACATTACCACCGGATAAATTTCTGACCGGAGTATCGATTGAAGGAGTCAAGACTTCTAGTTTTTCCTTAAGAATAGAAGCCAACTTAGCCGGCTTCTTAACTTCAATGAATGGAGTCTTACCAACATCATAACTTCTTAAAAGCATGTTTCCGACCATGCCCATATCACCGACTAGTCCCATACCTAAACGATCTTCAGGGACAAAGGCTAAAGAGACACCCATATGTTTGATGATTTTGGGGTCTTTGCCAACAAGATCCTCAGATTTTCCTTTTTCATCAAAGAAAGTGATGTTGGATCCTTCTTCAGTCTTCTGAAGACCAGAAATTGCCTCTAGCAAAGCTTTCTGCCCGCTTCCCGATACTCCAGCTATACCTAGTATTTCTCCGCTATAGGCATCGAAAGAAACATTATCTAAGGATTTAACATGTTCTTCGTTATAGCAAGTCAAATGATTGACTGAAAGAACCTTAGTCGGATTAACCGGTAAATCACGGTCAATATGCAAAGCCACATGAGCACCGACCATTAAATCCGCTAATTCTTCTTGGTTGGCATCCTTAGTCTCTACGACTTTAACAATCTCACCTTTTCTTAAAATAGCAACTTCATCTGATAAAGAGAGAACCTCCTGCATTTTATGAGTAATGATGATAATGGTCTTACCATCATTTCTCATATTGCGGAGAATGACAAAAAGACGCTCAGTTTCCTGAGGTGTCAAAACAGCAGTCGGCTCATCCAAAATCAAAGTATCGGCACCACGATACAATACTTTGATGATTTCAACCGTCTGTTTTTCAGAAACAGACATATCATAAATCTTCTTATTCAAGTCTAATACAAACCCATAACGGTCCAATAAAGACTGGATTTTTTTAGTGACTGGCTTCTTGTTTATAAAAAAATGGTCTTTAAGTCCTAATACCACGTTTTCACCGGCGGTGAAAACATCGATTAACTTAAAGTGCTGATGCACCATGCCGATGCCATAATCAAAAGCATCCTTGGGTGAAGTAATATAAACCGACTTACCATTAATAAATATTTTTCCGGAATCAGGATAATAAAGGCCGGAAAGCATATTCATCAAAGTTGTCTTACCACTGCCGTTTTCTCCTAAGAGAGCCATGATTTCTCCCGAATGAACAGTAAGGCAAGCATTCTTATTGGCAACTACCGGACCAAAGGTTTTAGTGATGTTACGTAATTCAATCGTCTTTTCCATTGTTTAGTTCCTTCCCACAAAACAAAAAAGGAAGGAGGGCAAAACCTGCCCTCCTTCTAATAGAAGTTTTAGTTCTTCCAGGTAATTCCGTCAATCTGAAGGCTGAAATAAGGAGCTGAACGAGAGACGGATTCTTCAATATAAGAAGTAGTTCCAGAAGTCTTCACAGTTTCAACAGTGTCTCCATGATAGACTTCAGTCGGAGTACCGGTAGAATAATCCATATAGGAAAGGTTAACCTTGTTAGAAGTGACGGCAGCAGAAACGCCATCAGTTGTGACAGTGAACTTAGAAGTATCAAAGACATGTAAGGTACCAGCCTTGATACCAGCAACGGCAGTATCGACAGCAGTCTGAGTACCAGTAGCGCAATTAGCAGTGAGAGTAGTTAAACCAACAGTGTTAGTCTCATATCCTTCAGCCCAATCCTTAGCAATTCCTTTGCCCTCTCCGTCCATAGCCTTCTTAAAAGCATATTCATAATAGACGCCCCAGTTATTAGTGGCAGAAGTCAAGGCAGCATGAGGAGCGGCAGTTGACATATCAACGTTGTAACCGACAGAATAGCATTCATGGTGATCAGCACCAGTAGCATTGAGCATCTTCTCGCAGGCAGCAGGAGCACCAGTAGAATCAGCATGCTGTCCGATGATGACACAGCCATCATTGACTAAAGCCGTGGCAGCAGTTCCTTCCTTCTCAATATCAAACCAAGAAGAAGTGAACTGAACTTCCATGGAAACGTTAGAAACAACTGACTGAACACCAAGGAAGAAAGCAGTATAACCGGAGATGACTTCGGCATACTTAAAAGCACCGACATAACCGATCTTGTAGTTGCCGTCTGAATCCTTGTTGGAATCAGTAAGTTTTCCAGCATCGATTAATTCCTTGAGCTTCATACCACCGACAATACCAGAAACATAACGGGCCTGGTAAATATCAGTGAAGGCATTCTTAAAATTGTCTAAGCCGGTTAAAGCAGCATAATCGCCGGTATCAGCAACAAAAGTAACATCCTTATGATTTTCAGCAGCAGTTTCCATAAAGTCCTGATGACCATAGGAATTGGAGATGACTAAAGAGCAGCCATTGGAAACAAGTTCGTTAGCAGAAGTTAAAACAGTGTTATCTTCGGCAATCTTCTTTTTATAAAGAATCTGAGAATCAGAAAGACCTAACTTAGTCTGAGCAGCTTTGATGCCTTCAATATGGGCTTCCGTATAGCCTTCAGATTCGTCTCCGACAAGGATGACGCCTACTTTAAAATTAGAGTTGCTGGAAGAACCAGAAGCTGAAACGGAAGAAGTAGAACCACAGCCCGTAAGAGAAACAGCACCAAGAACAGCTAAAGCACAGATAGTCAGACTCTTAAGACCTTTCATTTTCTTTCTCCTTGTTTTTGTGCCGCACAATTGCAAAAACCGGAAAAGAAAGTTTCAATAAAAACAAAAAAGAGGATAAGTAGTGACTTCGTAGTGTTGAATTTACGGTTCAACGTAGAAACTTTCCCACCAATCTGGGTAATTATACGAACGGTCCACTTATTCGACATGGAGATTATAAACTGCCAGCAAAACTAAAAGCACTTCTTTTCCGCACTCTGTTTGATAAAAGCGCTACCATTTATTTTTTAAACCACTGAAAAAAATTCCCTACATATATAGGTAAAGGAAAATATGAGCCTAAAAAGAGGCTTTCAGTCTATTTGACAAATTTAAGTTTTAGTAAAGCATCAGTCAGTAATGTCTTCAGCCTGCTGATAATGAATCCGGAAAAGATTATCCTGAACCGTCATCTTATCGATAATGAGTTTGACAATTTTTTCGAGCTTACTGTCTTTGGAGTAATCAGCCTCAGTCAGATAATCGACTCTTCCGTCCTGGAAGAGCTGTTTAGCAATCGGCTTCTTGCCTCGGCCATAGACAGCAATGGATGAACCACCTTTTTCTCTGACTAGTTTCATACAAGGAACATCAGTAAGACCATCAGCAATATAGATCATGTTTCTAAAAGGAACAGTCCTCTCTTCATGAGGAATAGATTGATTGACTCGATTATTATCCGAAATATCCAGTGCCCCTTTATTGATTCGGAATAAGAACTGGGTTTTTGTCGTGTAGTTAACTACACTCTTTGGCCAAACAGCTACATCATTCAGATACAGAAATTCACAGGCAAAGACCTTCTTGAAGTATTTATAAACCGAGGAGCCTTCAATGATTTCTTTGTTGCCGGAAGAAATCACATAGTGCTGGATTTCAACTCCTAAGGCATTACCATAAGCGTTAATTCTTGGGAACCAATCTTCAACACCAGGAAAATATTTGATGTTTTTCCCCATCTGGACGAAGCTCTCCCGGTTGATAGGCAAATTCTTTTTCTTGGCTTCCTGAATCATGAGATACATATATGCTAACAGTTCATCCATCTCATATGTTTTAGACATGGAGTCAGCCGCTTTCCAGAATTCATTTGGCTTAATATCCAGAGACGGAATAAAAGTGTAGTTCTGCATATCAGTCGTGCAGAGCGTTTTATCAAAATCGTATAGTAAGGCAATAATCGGTTTATTACTCATGTGAATTCCTACCTTTGTTAACTAATTATAACACCAATTTGCTCTTTAACAACTTTGATAAAGACTATAAATAACAATATTCGTTTTCTTTATATAGTAAAAGGCAACTCCCCTTCATCTAAGCTGTTAATTTGACAGTTTGGATTTAAAGGAATTGCCTCTTACCTCTATCTCAATCTCTTAATGCAGGAAAGCGATTGAAAACTAATTAAAGCGACCCGTATTTTAGAAGAACTTAGTGGGCTTAGTGAAGTCAACCGTAGCAAATGGTTTATGGATGCCAACCATCAAGAATAGTTTGTTCTGGGAAGATAAATATTTCGAAGTCATGGCTTTATGTTTGATATCTTTAGCAATAGCAATCAGCTTCTTATTCATATCAGCTGTGATAGCACATTTCTTAATCAAGATCCGAATGAAGCTGACTAAGCGGTTAAGAACGAGTGTTTTCTTCTCTTCGCCATTCTTTTTGGATAGATAGAGCTCATAAAGATGAAGCGTGGTTGTGTAATAGGAATCTGTATTATAAGACAATAATAAACCAAATTGATTAGTAAAGTGATAATAACCGACATAATCGATATATCGTAATGTCAATCCTTTCTGATTGATCAAATTATCTAAGAAGACAGTATCTTCTGCCATTTGGAAGGAAACATCGAAACGGTTAGATCCAATAACATCTCTCCGATAGATTCTTCCCCAAACATAAGAAGAGGAATCGCAACGATAGAAACTATTTTTAATTGTATGAGGTTTGATATCCCAAATGTCAAAGCTCAATTTCTTTCCTAAGTCACTTTCTTTATCGGAATAGGAACAGGAGACAACTGAGCTGTGACTTTCGACGATGGCTCGCACCATGATGGAAAGGAAATCTTTATCAATGTAATCATCAGCATCAATGAAAGTAATATAAGGATTAGCAGCTTCGGTTAATCCAATGTTTCTAGCAGCCGAGACACCACCAATGAAGGTATTGCTGAAGACTTTGAATCTAGAATCGGCATTAGCGAAATGACGGCAGATCTGATAAGAATCATCAGAGGAGTTGTCATCAATCAAAAGTGCCTCAAAGTTAGTGTAAGTCTGGTCAGTCAAACTTTGCAAAAGACGGGCAAGATACTTGCTGGAATTATGAATTGGAACAATTACTGATACGGAGTTGCACATATTCCTAAGTATCCTTTCCGTCATCGGGTGATGAGTGGATAAGAAGGAAAACTTAGGTTTGTTTAGATAAAAAAAACACGACAAGAGTGAACCCTTGGGTTTTCCCTCTATCGTGACTACTAATATTCTACTACTTTTGCTAAATAAAGAAAGAGATTGATGAAATTTTTTTCACGATAACGTTTTCTTTTAATTTTCTGAATGTCATAAATGGGATAATGTTTAAATATAGGCTACTATTTAATATAATATAAGTAGAGAAAACAAACATGAAACATTGTCCAAAATGTAATCTGGATGTTCCGGATGAAGATTGGTCTTGTCCTAAATGCGGCTATCATTTTCCTTGTACAGCTGTAGGAACTAATCACGCTTCAACTGGTGACGTCAATAAGAGTGATCCTAAAGTTTTAGTATCTACTGAAGATAAGGCCATCATCAAGGATGATAATCATAGTACTGACAGTACTACTGAGGAATCTACTGACTATGATGCTGAACAGCCTTATACTTCTACTTTCCATAAAGACAAGGATGATTGAAAGGAGCAAGTAAACTTATGAAGTATTGTCCTAATTGTGCTACAAGAGTCTCTGACGAGACTAAATTCTGTCCCCGTTGCGGTACTCCGATTCCGTATGAAGAACCACTTGAAGAATCAAAGAAGGATTACAATTATATTCTAAGTATTCTTTCAATTATTTTATCCCCTCTAGTTGGACTGATTTTAGGTTTCATTGGATTAAGTGATACTAAAACCTGCTTAAAAGCGAGGACCAACTGTAAAACCGGTGTCTTGCTAGGCATGATCTTCATGTGCATTTATGTAGCAGTCCTGATTGTCTTAGTCACTTTATTAGCTGTCGGAATAATTTAAATATCAGTACTTTCATTTTTTACTTAACTTAACAGTTTTTGTGTGGCTTAACGAAGGTTGGCAATTAAGAAATAGTTATACTATACTATTTCTATTATTTAGGAGAGTTTTAATAATGAGTAATTCTGAAAAACAAGTTCTATATGTCAAAGCCATGACTGACAATGATAATAAAACTAAAGTATCCTTCGGTGAAATGTGTCATCGTATCTGGATAGCTAAAATAACTTGGTTCGTAGCTATGGGTGCCACTTTCCTGGCTTGCTTGTTAGGCATTCAGTATGGCTATACGAAGAACAAGCAAATTTATACTGCTGATGGCAGTGTTAATTTTCCCGGTGCCACTGAGGCTTTATATCCTAATGGAACAGCCTTCAATGCTTCCGATTTGATTTCAGCCAAGAATTTGAATAAAGTTGTCGACAGCAATGATGAATTCACTGGTATCGACATTACCAAAATGATTAAAGATGCCGGTGTTTCTATTTCCAAAGACACTAATCCTAATTATGTCGTTAAAACCACCACTTCTTCAACCAGCACCACTGATACAACTTCCGGGAACTATGCTAAATACAATAACCATTTCACTATCACTGTCAAAGCCAAATACTTTTCCGGAAGTGATCAGGCCAGAGACTTTGTAGCTGCTATTTACAACCTTCCCATTCAGAATGCCGTCTCTCAGTATTCAGCTATGACCTTTGCTTCTAATCTTAATTATTCTAAAAATACGGAGATCTCTTTGAATGACCAGTTGAATTATCTAAGTGCTCAATATGATTATCTTTTGTCAAGTTACAAAACTTTGGCTACCACTTATGCTGATCAGTATCTGACTATCAATGATGTAACTCAGAGTATCAGTTCTTATGAAAATTCTTTGATTGCTAATTATGCTCAATTGAAAGTCGATGAATTAGTAAATACCATTAACGTCAACGGCTATCTGCGCTTAGCAGCTACAGCAACAGCTGACGAAATCGCTTCAGCAAAGGCTAGTCTTAACAATCAGAAGACCACAATGGTCAACAGTGTCACAAATCTTCAGTCCCAGCTTAAAGCTCAGAAAGAAACCTTCCAAGCTATCTATGGAACCAGTCCTACGATCAATGCCTCAAATATTGATTTAGTAACAGCCATGAATGAACTGACTAAGAAAATAAATGCTCTTATCGGTGATGGCACTCCCGAAAATCCGGCTATCGGTTCGGAGCTTTATTACCTCAACATCAAGCTTAATAATATCAGTGTCACTGATGGAACTACTCCTTGGGCACTGCCTGAAACTGTCAGCACCAAAATCAGCAATGTCACCTATTTCTTAACCGGAGCCACCGAGGGCTTCAGTGATGTCATTAAGACCGTCTATCAGAACAACACTTATACTACTTACGACAATGGTGACACCATTGTCTTAGCTTCTGGTGGAATCAAGTTAGTTTACAATCTTGTCATTTCAGTCTTAGTTGGATTCCTAGTCGGATCATTGATTGCTTATCTTAAAGGCAACGGCGATATTAAAAAAGCAGCTTCATCTTCTGCTAAGAAAGAAATTGTAGCTGAAAAGTAGTTTTCTTTGCCCTCTTTTTTAGGGGGCTTTTCATTTGAAAGAGTGGAATCATATGGAACAAACTAAAGCGGTAATAGTCAAAAAGAGTCATGGCGATGTCTTAGACATCGTGCTTTTCTATCTTCTTGGCTTATTGGCTTCCGTCTTTACTTTGGGAGGATTTGAAGCCTCTTCTTCTCCTATTAATAATATCAACGGCTTTATTTTTCTAAATACCTTTATCTATTATTCTCCCCAGTCTGCTAGTAGTCTCTTCTTCTTTATTCCTTCCGTGTTACTCTATGTCGGTATCCTGTTCTGGTTTATATATCTACGTTATCAGAAAACCGGTAAGCTTCCTTCTAAGTACTTATTCAGTATCTTCTCTTTGATAGTAGTCGTCAGATTCATTAGTGCTGTCTCCTTTCCCTATGGAGAGCAGACCTTCACTTTTCTATTTCCGGATACTAACTCTTCAGTAGATGTCACTTATTCCGGTTATTCTCTTTCAGACCGAATAATCGGTTTTACCAATGAGATTCTCTTCTACAGTTTCTTCCTGGTAGCTATTGATTACTATAAGACCTTCTCAGATAAGATGAAGACAGCACTTAAGATTACTCAATATATCGTGATTCTGGCTGGATTAGGTTTGATTGTGGCTGCCTGGATTATTTCGGCTAAGGACCTGATTGGGAATCTAAAATATTATTTAGGTGATTCGTCCGCTAAATTGGCTGAAGGAATAAGCAGCTTAACCAGTCACCGGAATGTCTTTGGCTTTATGCTGATGATGTCTACTATCTCCTGCTTTGCCTTGATGATGAACAAAAAGAATCCCTGGCTGATTGTAATCGTGGCCATAGACATCATTCATTGCTTTTTAATCTATTCAAGGACTCCTTTCATTCTTTCTTCTCTAGTCTTTGTAATGCTCCATGTCTGGCTTTTGTTTAAGAAGCAAAAGAAAAGCTATCGGATTTATTCCGTTGTTCTTTTAAGTACAGTGGTACTGTTAGGTATTGTTTTCTTAATAATCATGCGAGATAAATTAGCCAGTGTCTTATCTCATCTTGGAAGCGATACTACAATCAACACCAGGGAATTGTTCTGGACCCATGCTTTATCAATGCTGAACAATCCGTATTACTATATCTTCGGCTATGGCAGAGTGCCTTTCTTCTCCACCTTCTCTAATTATCAGTTGGCAACCAAGTCCGAAGCTTTCTGGTCAGCCCATAATGGTTATCTCGATGTCTTACTGGAATTCGGAATCATTGGGCTGTTGTTCTTGGTAGCGCTATTAAGTTTCTTTATCTACCGAATTGTCGTACTATTTAAGCAAGATGGTACGAAAGCTTTTCCTTATTTAGTCATTTTAACAACCATCAGCATCTACTCGATTTTCGAGCCAAGAATGCTGGGCCTGATGGAAGGCTCCAATATTATCTTCTTTGTAATATTCTGCTTACCACTGTTAGGAGAAGAGAAAACCTACAAACCATCATCAAAACGCTTAGAAACATTGACAGCGAAAATTTCGATAGTAGAATAGTAGCAACATAGATTATTCCTATTAGATAAGTTTATGAAGTAATTAAAGGGTGATTCACTGAAGCAGAGATGCTTCTTGTCATGGACATTGCTTAGAAAGATTAAATTATGCTGACAGATACATGTACGATTGAAAGAAGCCGAATCAATGCTGGTTTGCTTGGACAGGATCCAATCTACCAGGAAGAAGTTAAGAAAGCCCGCAAAGCTGATAACCAGCTTTTGCGTGAAGCCAGAAGAGCTCAAGGGAATCCGTTCTATTTCTGTATAAAAAGAACTTTTGATATTGTTTTCTCCTCTTTAGCTATCATCATGTTAGCTCCTTTGCTTGCTTTAATTGCCATCTTAGTAAAAGCAACTTCCAAAGGACCGGTTTTCTTTTTAGATAAAAGAGTAGGCAAGAATAACAAAGACATCAAAGTCTATAAATTCCGTTCCATGTATGTTGATGCTGAATCAAGATTAAGAGATTATCTAACTGATGAGCAGATGCAGAAATGGATTGTTGAACGTAAACTCGATAATGATCCTCGAATAACTAAATTCGGTAAGTTTATCCGTAAAACATCTTTGGATGAATTGCCGCAGTTATTCAACATTTTCAAGGGTGATATGTCCTTTGTCGGTCCTCGACCGATTACCAGAATCGAATTAGATGAGAACTATAATACCCGCCAGAAGAGATTGCTCTTATCCGCTACTCCTGGTTTAACAGGATATTGGCAGGTATATGCAAGAAGTGCTGCCACCTATGAAACTGGTGAAAGACAGAAGCTGGAGTTAGCTTACTTTTCCAAGAGAAGTTGCCTGTTTGATGCTAAATTAGTTTTAATGACTGTTCCTGCTGTTTTACAGCACAAAGGTGCTCAGTAAAGATTTATTTCCTTTATAATATAAAGGGATAACTTTAAAGAGAACATGAAAACAGTTGATGTATTAGTTTTTCTTTATAATGGATCTAGTTATATCAATAGCATTTTTGCTGAATTTGAAAACCAGAAAACCGATTATGTCAAATCTTTGAAATTCATTGTCACCAATACCGGTGACAATACCATAGATGAATTAAAAAAAAGAAAAGCTGTCTTTTCGGTGGTTGAGAAAAAAGACTTCTCCCATTCTTTGACTAGAGAAAAAGCCATTATGGAATCAAACGCTGATGCTGTGATTCTTTTAACTCAGGATTGTCGATTGGTAAACGATGATGTCATCGATAAGCTAGTAAAGTGTTTGAACGATGAAGTCAAATATGCCTATTTAAGACAGGTTAACACAAATCGGACTCTGGAACGTTATTCAAGAATGATTAACTATCCTAAGAACAGCTTGATCAGAGACAAGAGCTGCATTGAAAAGATGGGCATCAACGCTTTCTTTGCCAGTGATGCCTGTGCCATTGTGGATGTCGCTTACTTCAAATCAGTTAACGGCTTTGATCACAAAAATCTTCCTACCAACGAAGATATGTATTATGCCAGAAAAGTCATTTTAGCCGGTAAAAAAGTTGAGTATTGTGCTGATACTTTTGTCAATCACACTCATCATTTCACCCTTAAGCAAACAAAAGAAAGATATTATTTATTTGGTCAGTTCTTTGCTGTTTGCCCTGAATTCAAAGAATACCATTCTACTGATTCAGGATTAAGGTTGGCTTTCAAAATGCTCGGCTTAATACTAAAAGACTTCAATATACCTGCTCTTTTTATGTTCATTCCAAACATGATGGCTAGATACATTGGGAAAAAGAAAGGGGAAAAGTCCAAATGAGCATTGGCTTTTTAAAGAACCGCCTAGTTCTAAATCCCTTTTTCTGGTTTGCCTTGGTTTGGACAATCACCTTGGCTTTTTATTCTTTGAATCTAGTTACGGTCTATCCTCAGATTCCTTTATCCCTTTTAGCTTTCTTCATTGGAATAATTGTTATCAGTATTGTTTTGATTTTTGTCTATAACCATTTGTTTTTAGGTCCTGATAAAAGCATTTTTGTTTTACGTGAAAGCAAGCCTTCCTATTGGTTAGCGGTCATTTGTGCCTTAGCCTTCTTAGCTGCTGTCTTCTATTCAAAAATGGTTCCTTTAATTGAAATCTTTAAAGGAAATCAGGGCAGTTATAAATCATTTGGAATACCTTCATTTACTTTCTTAGCTGTCACTTTAACCCTGGCATTATCCAGTCTCTCCTCTGTTAAGCTTGCCTATGGTAGTGATCATAAAGGAAGCAATGCCTGCTGTATTCTTCTTTGTTATCTGATCTTCATCCTTTCTTATTCCCGTGGCATCCTGATTTTGGCTTTTTTGATTACTTTTATTCTGCTATTATCAAAGCACCATGCTAATGGCTTCTACTTATTAGGCTTTATTCTTATTGCTATTATCGGATTGCTTATATTCAATATAGCTGGAAATATACGACAGAAGTCAGCTTGGAACGACTCTTCCTATATTATGGGATTAGCCGGATTTAATGAAGACTATTACTTCTTGAAGGACTTTTCCTGGGGGCTTATTTATATTTGCTCTCCCCTTGGCAACCTCACCTACAATTATCTTAATGTAGCCGTTGACCGAAGCTTCAGTGGCATGCTTTCGCAATTGCTTCCTGATTTCTTAAGCAAAAGAATTCTGCCTGGTTATTCAGCTGATTTATTCTTGGCTCAGCCTCAGTTAACAGTCAGCTCGATGTTTGCCGGCGGATACAAATACGGTGGGCTGTTTGGTATGTTCTTAAGTTACCTAGAGTTGATTCTAATGATTTTTGTAGTAGCCTTCTTAACTAAAGATGATCCTAAATATTTTTTAGCCTCCTCGGCCTCTTTATCTATCATTTCGGCTTTGACTTTCTTTGATAACATGGTGACTTATAGCGGCTTTTCTCTCTTCTTAGTTTATTTTGTCATCGGACGTTTCTATGAGAAAAAACAGAATCAGCAATTCACTATTGTCATTGTTGATCCTCCTAAAGAGCTTTTAATAAATGACAATTAATGTATTGCTAGTTTCTTTTAATTCTGTTCTTGATTTAAAAGAAGATTTTCTTAATTTACCTATTGGTTTCCGTTTGATAGTTTTTGATAATTCCACGGATATTGAAATCAGAAGAAAAAATCAGAAGTATTGTCTTGATCATCATGTGATTTATCTGACTGCTAATACTAATGTCGGGCTTTCGAAAGCATACAATCAGGTTATTCAGAAATACCTGACTAGTAATGACTATTTATTGTTCTTAGACTATGACACTACTATCGGCAAAGACTATTTTGAATTGATTCAAAAGGTACTGACTCAGACTCAGTATGATGTCTATAGTCCTATCAACATCAATTCCAAGACTAAGAAAATAGACAGCCCTAAACTATTCAAGGATGAAAAAGTCTTAACTAGTAAAGACACTGATTTGACAGCAGATACTTATGATTTCTTTAACAGTATCAACAATGGATTAGTGGTCAAAGGCTCGATTTATTCCAAAATAGGTTTATATAATGAGTCTTTGTTTGTTTATTTTGTTGATGCTAATTTCTTTGTGAATTTATTTCGAGCCAAGATCAGAACCAAAATCATTCCCTATCGGAATATGTGTGACTTTTCTTTAAGTAATCCGGATAAGAAGAGTTTAAAGAATCGTCTTTCTTTGATTAAACGAGATGGCAAAATCTATTATTCTTTGATTTATAAAGACCACCTATTACTAGGCCGAATGCATTATTGCCTGTTCTTTATCAAGAAAGCCTTGGAATGTTCAAGGATTACTAAGAAGAGATACTTCTTCTCATATCTATTTACTAAGAAAGCTAAAATATGAAATTATATACCCTTATTGTTCTTTATAATCCAACCAGCATATTTCTAGATCATTTCGCTGGATATTTTTCTTTCAGCGATAAAGTTCTGTTTATCGATAACTCAGACAAAATCAATATCAAAGACCAGTTATTAAGTCTTTATCCTCAAGCCGTATATATTTCCTTATCTGGTAATCAAGGCATTGCAAAAGCCTTAAAAACCGGAATGAATTACTCCATTGAGGATAAAGCCGATTATGTCCTAACCATGGATCAGGATACAGTGTTTCCGTTTAATAGAATTAACGAAATCAAAGACATTATCTCTTCTCATCCCGAATATGGACTGCTCGGTTTGAACTTCAACAGTTCAGAGACATCTCTCGAGATTCAGAATGTCCCTTGGTGGTTAACAAGCGGTAACTTCATCAATGTCAGCAACTATGCTAGTTTAAAAAAAGGATTCAACGAAGATCTTTTCATTGATTCAGTCGATGCCGACTTATGCCATTCTTTTTATTCTCAGGGTTACAAAATCGGTTATATCAAAGGCATTTCCATCACTCAGACCATGGGTAAACCGAAAGTCTATAAATTCGGTTTCATTTCTTTTACGGCTTTGAATTATACACCGATTCGATATTACTATATGTTCAGGAATAACTATTACCTGTACCATCAAGACAAGAAATTCTACAGGAAAACCTATCAGCGACTGATGTGGTTCACAAAACCAAAGATCCTCTTTTTCGAGGACAATAAAAAAGCCAACAGGAAAGCCATCCGTTTAGGAATCAAGGATGCAAAAAAGGGCATTTTAGGAAAATGCCCTCATTCGCTTTGATTACTTCTTGAACGCCGAATAATTATGATGGCCGACTCTCTCGTTTTCGGGAGGCAATTGCATATAGTCGCCATAATAGATTCTTAGGACTTTATCATATTCAACTGGAATATTGAATTGCTGATCAACAAAGACATGAGTGGTTGTTTTATCAAACCACTCTTTTTGATAGAGGGTTTTAACCGGCCAATCCCAAGCCGAGCAGTTGACATACTTAGCAGTCTCATAGGGATATTTCTGAGCCAGTCTATCATTCTTCTCAATCAGCTTATGAAGATTGACGAATCGAGAGAGAAAGAATCCCGGAACACGATAGAAATTCTTATACCATTTAGTGGCTTTAGGAAGCTTCTTATAGCCACATAAATCAATCAAGCGGATATTATGACGGATCTGTTTAAGCCATTTCTTATCATCAGGATTGAAGCCATCATATGGGTAGATATCAACAAAGAGACCCAATCCATATTCCTTGGCTTCGTTATAATGAATTTCATAAGCAGTATCAATGAGTCTAGCTATCGGATAGATATAATTATTATCAACGGTATAATGCTTTAAAGCAAAGTGACCTAATTCTTTTTCATGTTCACGGCAGTAAGAAAGGAATTTTTCATAATCCGGTCGAGGCATGATGATGTCAATATCATCATCCCAAGGAATGAAGCCGTTATGTCTGATAGCACCAATCAAAGTACCAAAGGCTAAGAAATAAGTGAAATGATTGGA
>Ga0172378_10001963_pt1 | contig 19173 bp, 13 predicted proteins | sample GrowelOW332metaG_FD_119755 | JGI IMG/M metagenome (GOLD analysis project Ga0172378, IMG submission 119755) | Groundwater microbial communities from an aquifer near a municipal landfill in Southern Ontario, Canada - Pumphouse #3_1 metaG | ecosystem: Environmental > Aquatic > Deep subsurface >... | reverse complement strand
TTGTAATTAGCAATATGCATATTAGCAATGAAGGCTTCTCCGTTTTTAAAATAAACATAAGCATCCGACAAAGAAGCATTTCTCGCCCTTAAGGACTTAATCTCAGTTCCTGTAAGAACAATTCCTGCCGTAACAAATTCCGACAAAAAATACTCGAACCTTGCTCTTCGATTTTCTAATAATAAAGATGATTCCTTTTTTCGCGACATGTCTTGATTATACAGCCTTTATTGTCTTATTCGCTATGCGCGCGAGATAGTTATAGTTGCTGATTCCGCAGTAATTGCTTCAACCTTTATCTCATATCCAAAGTCTTTACCGCTATTGAATAGCCCCTTGGAGGCTGTGGAAAAAGCAAAGAAATTTTTAAATTTGGTTGTGTTAAAAGTATTACTTCCGGTCTTGGTAGTAAATAAAGAAGAATCGGTAGCATCCGCCCCATTCTTTAAAGTGTTAACACCACTACTTTCAAGTAAGTGATAAAGGAAGACATTGTTCTTGCTAAGGATCTCAACCCCAAAAGATTGACTCGGAGTATTGGCATTTCCTAAATCGTAATACTTCTTTGAGTTACCACTATTAATTTGAGTCTTTGTAACAACATCCTTAAAACCCGTTGTGGAGGCTCCATTACTTGTTGGAGTAATATCAATCATTCTGGCATCGACGTGGCTGATCTTAATTCCTGGTTTGGAAAAACCTTTAGGGTAATAACCCGCTAAGGCAGAGTCGCTATCATTCTTATTCAGCCCTGTTGGAGTGTAGAACTCAACCATTAAATATTCGGCAAAAGCATTGTTATTAAAAGAAGTGCCATTTGCAGGAATAATTAAAAATTCGCCTGCTAATTGCGATGGTTTCAAATCAAGAGTAATAGGATATGAATAGCTATTGTCAACAACATATGGATTGCCCCAACCCATGGCGTATTTACTAAACATATTATGGTCAACAACATTGTTATCCATCATGTCAACGCCCCCAGCCGGAGCGTATAAAGAATAGCTGGAATCACTCTTATCTAATAAAGAATCATAGTTGTAATAATCATCAAGTCCTAACATATGACCAGTCTCGTGAATTAGACAATGAGCGTCGACTGCCCCTTTTGGTCTAGATGGTTTATCCCTATTCATTTCCCAATTAAAATGAAGGAAACTCTTACTCGCCCAAACAACGTTAGCTAACTGAGGATCATTGACGTTTGCAGTTGAACCCGCTTGAAAAGAAAAAGCCCAAAAATTCTCATGTAGAGAAGAATCTGTAACATACGTAGGACAAGAATACACAATATAGACCCCATCTAAACGTCCATCTTTATCGAGATCAAATTTAGCCATGCTGTCCTGTGTTTTTTTGTACTCATTAACACAAGAAACGAATAAGTCCCTAATCTTAAGAACTCCAGAATTCTCAGTCTCAGTAGGAGAAATGAACTCAGTTGGTGACATATTCATAACATGCTTAGGTGCAATAGTCGCTGACATATTTAAGGCACCAAACGAGGATTTTGAGTAGAAACTAGGAACTGACTCCCAATAATGGGTGTCTTCTCCATTCACACTAAAAGCTGCCGAGATTTCATTAAGGTCATCGGAAGAAAACGGGTGAGTAGAAAACTCAACGGGGAACACTAGAAGATTAACATCTCCTTGAGAAGGGATAGCACCTTTCCCAGAATCTGCATGCAAAAAGATATCTTTATAAACTAAATTAGGAGCTCCAGCTTTCTCTACTTCAGTTTTTGTGCCAGTAAAAGAGGTAGTCTCACTGTTTTTAGAAACAATATCAAAGATCGTACACGAGGTGAGACAAACACAAAATAATGGTAGAGCAATTAAAGACAAAAGATTTTTTTTCATAAATTACCTCCTAGTAAACTCAACAAACAAATAATAAGCATCAAAGACCTTTATTAATAGTAATAGAAGCTTTTGCTACACCATTGTCGGTCTTAATAGAATTTATTTTCACTGAATAGTCAAAGGGTTTTCCGTTATTAAAATATTCACCATTTTCAAAGAAGGAAGAAAACTTCTGCATCGTAAAGGAATTCCGACCTTCTTCAGGAGTAAATAGAGTGGAGTTATCCGCCACCGCATATTTCCTAGGTTCACCCTTATCAAAAGTCAATTTGCCATTACTTTCTAAAAGGTGAAGCAAGCGATTACCAGATGTTTGAGATCGACTAGGAGTATTGCTCGCCCCAATCTTGTAGTTTGAGCTTGGATCAGAATTAGCTAACTTCTCGAGGGTTGGGTACTCGTCATAGTTACTAAAGTGTTGTCCGACGTTTTTATATAGACGAGAATCGACATGGAAAATCTTTACTCCAGGTTTGCTATATCCTTTAGGGTAATCTAAATAAAGATTACTAGAGTCTTGAATATTAAGTTGTGTTGGAGCGTATAGTTCTACTAATAAGTACTCCCCATAAGCTGTTCCATTAAAGGATGTTTTAGAATCGCTATCAGGGATTATTAAACATTGACCGGCAATGCTACTATCGTCTAATTCCATTGTCACAGGGAACTCTAAGTCCGGAGTAACAACATAAGGTTGAGACCACCCCAAAGAAAATTTTGAGAAGGCGTTATGATCAAGAATATTGAAGTCCATCATATCAAAACCGCCGACAGGACAAAAATTGCGATACTTCTCGTCGGTATTAACATTTTGATCTATATAGTCATAGTTGTAGTAATCATCAAGTCCAAAAAGGTGTCCAGTCTCATGAATGTAAGTATGGGCGTCCACTCCGTTGTCACTTCCCCGATGGAGAAAATCAACACTTGCCCAGACATAAGACCGAGCATTAGGACTTGTTAAAGAGGCTGTGCCTTGAAAATCCCAGTAGGTATAAGCCCAATATTCACTTTGAAGATTGATTCCCATCCCTTCGCTGGAAGCATAGTTTGGGCAGGCATAAATCAAGTAAACTCCATCAATGAAGCCGTCATTATCGAAGTCAAAGTCTTTAGTCGAATGACCGCTATCTTTGTACTTATTAACACATTTTCTTAAGGCTTCTACTGTTTTCTTGGCTGTAGTAGAAGGTGAATTCATATAGTCTTTAGCCTTCATTCCAGTGTCGTAAGGAGTTGCAACAACTGAGGAAAGAGAAACCTTACCAAAAGAAGACTTTTGATAAAAACTAGAAACTGATTCCCAGTATCCAGTTTCTTCGGAACTGCCATTAAAAGCAGTATTTAACTCACTCAAATTCTTGTCAGAAAACTTAAAGTCAGAGAACTCAATAGGAAGGACTAAAGTCTTAACGTTGCCAGAAGAAGGAAGGGCTCTTTTCGTTTCATTCTTAGAAACGTCATAAGCTGTTACCTTTGAATAATCAGCCTTCTTGATAGCCGCGTCAGATCCAATCCAAGGATAAGAATGTTCAACAGGAAAAAGCCCATAGAAAGAACAACCTGTCAAAGAAAAGACAACAGCGAAAGCTGAGATAGAAGCAGTTAAACGTATGAGTGTTTGGGTTTTTCTCATGCCAAGATTATAGCATTAAGAAAACAATATCCTAAAAGGATATGAAATCCTTTATCTAGGCTACGAGAGGAATAACGTAGAAGTAGATAGAAAAGAACATAAGGGAACTACCAACAAGGCAGAGAAAATGGAACACAACATGGAACCATTGATTCTTTTTGCCCCCAATTCCGTAAAGAACCGCTCCAATAGTATAAGAAACACCACCAAGAACTAGCATGAGGATGCCAGGAATAAATCTCATTGATTGGCAAAGGGGATAAAAACTAATAATGATGATCCAACCCATCAAAATGTAATCAATCATCGAAACAATCCTAAATTTCTTCATATCAATACTATTAAGGACAATCCCAACAATCCCTAAAGTCCAACAAAGGCCAAGAATTGACCAACCCCAGAAAGGAGAATATTGGCGAAGAACTGTCATGCAATAGGGCGCATAGGAACCCATGATGAGAATGAAAACCATGTTGTGATCCATGACTCGAAGAACTTTCTTAAGATTAGACTTCGGCAAGCCGTGATAAAGAGCACTACCTGTATAGAGCAAAATAAGAGAAAGAATAAAGATTATCGAAGAAATAATCGCATAAATGCTTCCAGTTATTACTGCTTCTTTGATGAGGAAAGGACCAGCAATTAAGGCAAAGACAGTTCCGGCCGCGTGGGAGGCACTATTCCAATTTTCCTGAGTCCTTGTGTATTCGGGTAATTCAATGTTTTGTAGTTTCATAACGCCACAACACTATCACCATCTAGTTTCGATTACAAGGTATATAGTTTCGAATACTAGATAAAGAGTTTTGTACTATTCTTGAAAAGCGTATTAAAATGATGCAATGGTCACCCTATTAAGACGTTTATTTATCCAAGACTATACAAACATAAAGAATCAAAAGGTTCGCTTAGCCCATGGAAAACTTGCGGCGGTGTTTGGCATAATTTCGAACTGCACCCTTGTAGTCCTAAAGATTACCATCGCTCTTATTATCGCCGCTCAATCTAATTGGGTTCTCTTCTCTATGGCCCTTATTGGTGATGCTGTTAACAACTTAAGTGATATGGCTAGTTCTGTCGTAACCCTAATTGGTTTCAAAATATCAGGAAAACCCGCTGATAAAGATCACCCTTTCGGTCACGCAAGAATTGAATACATCACAGGCTTAATTGTCTCTATTGTCGTCACTTGTTTAGCTATTCTTCTTTTCCGTGATTCCTTAAACAAAGTAATTTCTCACGAACTTATTCAATACGACCTCTTATCAGTAATTATTTTAGGTGTCTCGGTCCTTATTAAGTTAGGACAGGGAGCTTTCAACTTAAGGATGGGGAAGATTATTGATAGCGAAGCCTTAAAAGCCACTTCTTTAGATTCTTTAACAGACGCCATTGCTACTTTAATGATTATGGTCTCCGGTGTTATTTCCTACATTTGGCACATCAATTACCTCGATGGTTACATGGGAATGGCGGTTGCTCTGTTTGTTGCTTATTCAGGAATAAAGATGATAAAAGAAACCGCTAACCCTTTAATTGGGGAAGCGATTGATCCTCAACTTGTTAACGACATCGTTAAAGTCGTCCTCCGTCATAAACAAGTTCACGGCGTTCATGACATCGTTATCCACGACTACGGACCAGGAAAAAGGTTTGTTTCTCTCCACGCAGAAGTTGACGAAAAAGCCTCAATTACCGACTCCCATGATGTTATCGATAATATCGAAGCGGACCTAAGTAAGAAGTTTAACTGTGAGGCCACTATCCATATGGATCCTATCGCAATTGGTGATCCAAGGGTAGAAACCTTAAAGAAAGAAGTAAAAGACGAACTCTTATCAATCGATCCTAATCTTCACTTCCATGACTTTAGAATCGTCTCCGGTCCAACTCATACAAACATTATCTTTGACGTTGTTATTCCTTATGATTGTTTAGCTTCTCAAAGAAGTATTTATTCCCATCTAGAGCATCGTTTCGCTAAAAGAGAAACTGCTTATCACTTCGTTATTCACTTTGATTCACCCTATACTGAATAGAAGAAATTGAGTAAAAGAAAAACGCCGCCAATTCAAGTGACGGCGTTTTATTTACTTAGAGGTAATACTTATTTAGAACTTTCATGGTCTTCTCGTCTAATTCATAGACAAGAGGTTTACCAGTTGGAATCTCAACAGCGACAATTTCGTCATCCGAGAGTCCCTCAAGTTCTTTCACAAGGGCTCTTAAGGAGTTTCCGTGAGCGGCGATTAATACTTTCTTACCTTGTTGGATAAGTGGAAGAATATCGAGCTGGAAATATGGCTTAACACGAGCGATTGTATCGATTAAGCACTCGGTAAGAGGGCACTCGTCATCAGTTAATCCAATTTCGCGGTATAACTCTTGGTTGCCTGGCCATCTTGGGTCTTCTTTTTCTAAAGCTGGAGGTTGGATATTAGCGGATCTTCTCCAAATATGGACTTGCTCATCGCCCCACTTCTTCGCGGATTCGGCTTTATTGAGGCCTTGGAGAGCTCCGTAATGTCTTTCATTAAGTCTCCAAGAATAATGCTTTTCGATATTGCTCTCGCCTAATTCAGCAAGAACATAATCCATCGTCTTGTTGGCTCTTTTCAAAACGCTAGAGAAAGCGCAATCAAAGCTGTATCCGCCTTTCTTTAAAGCAACACCAGCCGCCTTGGCTTCTTCAACACCTTTCGCCGAAAGATCAACGTCAGTCCATCCGGTAAACTTATTTTCGAGGTTCCATTCGGACTGCCCATGTCTGATCAACACTAATTTAATCATTATAGTTTTCCTTCCTTAACGTGTAGATTATACAAAACTTTACGTGTGCGAGAATAAGAAAGAGATACATTTAGCTAAAATCTTTTCATTCTCGACCAAAATAAAGAAAAAGACCGATGAAACATAAGCATCGGTCTATTAATTAAACTTTGGCGGAGGCGTCGAGATTCGAACTCGAGCGCCGGGAAACCCGACCTAACAGGTTAGCAACCTGCCCCCTTCGGCCTCTTGGGTACGCCTCCGTGCCCGATTACTCTATCACAAACATTTTTAGAGTAAAACGGGAATTATCATTTCGTTGAAAAAGCTTGTTTAGTAAGCCTTGGCAAAATAGACAACAAATTGAGCCTTTTTACCACAGACTGGGCAAACGGCGTCGTTAAGATCTTCAGGCTGTTTGAACGGAATGCAACGGGCAGTCCCTCCATTGGTAATAGCCTTGATATTAAGTTCGCACTCGGCTTCTCCACAGAATTTCATCTTCGCATATCCACCGCTTGCAAGGATAGTTTTAAGTTCTTCGACGTTATTAGCCTCTTTAATATGATCATTAAGGAAGGAAAGAGCCTTCTGGTACATTGCTTCATGGATAGAAGCAAGGGTAGCAGGAATCGATTCTTCAATTTCTTCAATCTTAGCAACCGTCTTAACGCCATCAACGCGACGAGCTAAAACCATTTGGCCATTAGCAAGGTCACGAGGTCCAACTTCTAAGCGGAGAGGAACGCCTTTCATCTCCCATTCAGCAAATTTCCAGCCTGGAGTTTTTTCTGAATCATCAATCTTCACTCTAATACCCATCTTAACGAGTTTTTCTTTGATTTCTTGGCATTTAGGTAAGATTCCTTCGGCTTCTTGCTTAATAGGAACAATAACGACTTGAATAGGAGCAACAGCTGGAGGCAAGACTAAACCATTATCATCTCCATGAACCATGATGATGGCGCCAATTAAACGAGTGGAAACACCCCAACTAGTTTGATGAGGAGTCTCAAGAACGTTGTTTCTCCCTAAATAATGGATACCAAAAGCTTCGGCAAAACCTTGTCCAAGATAATGGGTGGTTCCAGCTTGAAGAGCCTTTCCGTCATGCATAAGAGCCTCAATACTATAAGTAGCGATAGCCCCAGCGAATTTTTCGTGCTCCGTCTTCTTTCCCATCATAAAGGGGATAGCGAGTAATTCTTTTCCAAGATCATTATAAACATCCAACATATCAAGAGCGTTCTTGGTTGCTTCCGCTTCCGTCTCAAAAAGACAGTGCCCTTCTTGCCAAAGGAATTCGGAACCTCTCAAGAAAGGACGAGTAGTCTTTTCCCAACGAACAACTGAACACCATTGGTTATAGATTTTTGGAAGGTCACGATAAGAGGAAACTAAACGCTTATACATATCACTGAAAAGAATTTCACTAGTAGGTCTAATCACTAAAGGATCAGCGAGGAGCTGTCCTCCCCCATAAGTCGCTACTAAAGTCTCAGGAGCAAAACCTTCGACGTGTTCTTTTTCTTTATTAAAGAGGCTTTGTGGAATAACCATCGGAAGGTAGACGTTTGAGGAACCATGCTCTTTAAAACGACGGTTGCAATACGCCTGGATCTCTTCCCAGATTGCGTAGCCATAAGGCAAGTAATCAATAAAGCCTTTGACGGAACTATAATCCATCAACTCAGCTTTCCGGCAGACGTCGGTATACCACTGAGCAAAATCACCATCTCGAGAGGTGATAGCCTCATTCTTCATTTGTTTTCCCATTTCAATTCTTTCCTTTCATATCATCAATCCTTGCGACAACCTTGTCATTCAAAGGATGGAAGATCACTTCATAAGGAGATATCGCATCACTAGAGATGTAATCAATACCGCTGGTGACCACCAACTCAATAGCATTCCAGCTTTCAAGATCATCTCCAATAATGGGCTTTTTATAGCACAATAACCTCTCCACTAACGCGTGAAGTTCACTTCGTATTCTCGTATCTATGGAGGCAGAACCTCCGCGGTTTCCGAAACTGACAATAAAGCTATCAGCTTTGGAATACACTGAATTATCCAACATGAGCGTCTTATCCGCTAGAAGGAAGGAGATTTTATAGCCAGCTTTTTTCAAATTATCTAAATCTAAGAGGAAATCAGGTAAAGCTTTAGTGTCCAAACCAGCCGCAACATCGCTTTCTTGGAAAAGAAGGAAGAGCGTTACGTTCTTAGTTGTCGGCATCCTAGCAAGAGTTGAGATGACGTAAGGAAGTTCTGAAACTCTTACTGATAAGTAGAGGGAATGCCGCTTATCAATTCTTTCATTTACAAAACGAGGAATGATATTTTTCGCTGTTGCAGCAAAAAGATTTTTAGCATCTTTAGCCCTTTCAGCGTAGTTCTCCAGCTCCTCCATAGTGCCAAATGCTGTGCCAATAGGTTGAGTCTTACTAATATAGGAACAGATACGAGAAGTAGAAACTTGATAAATGGGTCGATAAGAAAAAGCGAGTTTCTTTTCGTAGATGATTCTTTCAACTTCGGTCCTATAAGAAATGTCATCTTTAACCGCGGCGATTTCATCACCTTTATGATATAAATGAATTGAAGCATGAGATGAAATCGCGCTCTGAGCAGCACTTCTCGTCTGCTCAAGAATTAAGTCTCCATCACCTAAGAGATCCTTATTAGCAACAATCCCAGCCTTAACGACATATTCGTTTTGACCCTTATTCCGTTTTGAGCGGAGTTCCTTGTTTCCCGCTTCAATAACTTGGAGAGCAAAATTGATTGCTTGGCTAGTCTCCATCATATCGAAGTTGGCGACGACGAATTCCCCACTCCCTGTTTTGATAATCTTTTGGTTTCCTACCACAAAAGGAGAGATAACATCTTCCAATTTAGACGAAACGATAGCGGGATCAGCATTCTTCTTATTTCGAGAGGTATCTTTAGATTCAACGGCGAAACAAAAAGTCATACCATTCACAGAACCATTACTCTTTAAGGCTCGAGAGAAATCATCGGCGGAGGACATTGATTTCCTCCCCGAGCGACGTTTGAATACATTGTATTTAAGTAAATAACTTTCTAGATGAATGATTCTCGACTCCGAATCGTAATGAGAAAGTTTAAGGAACGACGGGGCTAGTTTCTTAGCGTTTCGGAAGTAAACATCAACCTCTAAAAAATCTGAAGAGTTTCTTCCGGCTAAAATAGAATCCACCCAATCCTTAACCTTAGCGCCTTCTTTTCCAGGGAATGAAGAGAAAAAGTCTTCAACACTTTGATACTTAACAGCTCGCATATCCGTAAGATTAAAGAACTCAACCTTTTGAGCTTTAAGGTTTAGGCGGAATATCCGGATACACCCAGTTTCTTCCTTAATCCTTTTGATCACGAATCCCTCTTTTTTCGAAATTACTCCTTGCGAAATGATAAGAGTAATTAAAGAAACGAGAAGAAAAAACCCTGAAATCAAGGGAAGAGCATTGATTTGTAAAAATTCAATAAACTTTTCCATGCCGGCTCATTATATCCCATTAAGGGATATTCGCGATAGCATGTTGAACAAGGAACAAACACATTATTGTGACTAAATTATTTTAGCGTTATGATATCCGAGCCTTGGAGAAGTACCCAAGAGGCCGAAGGGGTCAGTTTCGAAAACTGATAGTGGGTGTATGCCCAGCAAGTGTTCGACTCCCTTCTTCTCCGCCATCGATGATGAATACACTCCCGAAATTTGAACGATCTGCTCTTCAAATTTCGGGAGTTTTTCTTTTCTTTGGTTGTTTTGAGCAGGCTAAAATTAGTATGAAGGAAAAAGAAAAGCAGCCTCGTAGGGACTGCTATTTAGAAAGCTAATTATTCTTTTTTCTTAAGCCACGGAAACATTCTTTTTGCTTGAATGATTTCGTCATTCCTCGGAGGTATTCCAGGCCCAGGTTTAAAGACTCCATCAGCGTCACTTAGAATTGAAGATTCCGTCGCTGAAGAGAACAAATGGATTTTAGATGCATTAAGGTTTAGGTTCACATTTGAGCCTAAAGGAAGCTTAACTCTTTGACCTGACTTAATAACAATCGATAAGGTTTTAGCAGGGTTTTCCGCCTCAATATTGATATCTGCATAGATAATAGATTCGTTGCCTAATGTCTCAACTAAGACAACTTTTGCGGAAATATCAGATATTGAACCTTCCTTAACTATTTCAACATCTTCCGGACGAATTCCTAAAATAACGGAGTGGTTTTTACCATCAAGATAACTGTCTTCAATATGTCTAACTTCTTTAAGCGAGACTGCTAAAGTTTGCCCTCCCGGAAGAGAAACATCATAACCTGTAGCCGAACTAGCTACCTCACTTTCAAAGAAGTTCATTTGAGGGGTTCCAAGGAATCCAGCCACAAAACGGTTGGCAGGGAAATCATAGACTCTTGTTGGCTCATCAATCTGTTGGATGTAACCATCTCTCATGACAACAATCCTCGTTCCCATGGTCATAGCCTCAACTTGGTCATGAGTAACATAGACAAAAGTTGTATTTAGTTTTTCATAGAGCTTAGTTATCTCTACTCGCATCTGTCCCCTTAACTTGGCATCAAGATTACTTAATGGTTCATCGAGAAGGAAGAGTTTAGGAGTTCTAACGATAGCTCGGCCTAGGGCCACTCTTTGACGCTGGCCACCCGACATACTTTTAGGTTTCCGATTTAGTAATTTTTCGATATCTAGAATCTTAGCAGCAGCCTTAATTCTCGTTTCAATTTCTTCTTTTGGGACATGGTTGTTCTTAAGACCAAAGGCCATGTTTTGGTAGGCAGTCATATGGGGATAAAGGGCGTAGTTTTGAAAGACCATCGCGATATTCCGGTATTTACTTTCGATGTCGTTCATTCTCTCGCCATCGATAAATAAGTCACCAGAAGAGATATCTTCTAAGCCCGCTATCATTCTTAAGGTTGTTGATTTTCCACAACCCGAAGGACCAACGAAAACAATAAATTCTTTTTGATCGCTGCTTAAAGAAAAGTTAGTTACCGCGTGGATATCTTCTCCATTCTTGCCTTTATAGATTTTGCAGACATTCTCTAGTTTTAGATTAGCCATGTTTTGTAACCTTCTTTCTTAAGTAAATAAATAGAACGACACCACCTGCTACAAGTAATAAAGCTCCGCCGCCAATTAAGAAGTAGACATAAAGAGGGAGAGAACTATTTGGATTTGTTTCCGGAACTGGGCCAGGAACCACTGGGTCATCACTGAGGGTCTTATCAATACCAAAGGATGAATAGATTTCTTTTTGGTTATTCCTTACTGCATAAGTGGTAGCAATCAATTTGTCACCATTAATCTCGATACCAGTAAACATTTTTGATGCGATGTTTTCAGCCTTTTCAATATGAATAATTTCTCCATCATATTGAACAGTTTCGTAGTATTTTGAACCAGAAGCTGATCCGGAGTTTAGATAGATTTGGCCTTCTAAATTAGAATACATAGACACCAAAACGGCATCGGTTTCTTCTTCTTTAAGAATATATGAAGTATCAACTGTATAAGAGGTTGCTCCATTATTAATTAGTCCAACAGTTGGTTTACTTCGAGAATAAAGATGGTCGTGTCCTTGAAAGACAATATCAATCCCATATTCAGTAAACAAAGGGGCTAATTGCTCTCTAATGAAGGGGATATCATAATCATTATCTTCTGCTAAATTTGAACAATGGGCTCCGGCATCAAAGAGGCCTTTATGAAGGAAAACAAATTTCCACTTAGAAGATTTACTAGATTCAAGATCGCTCTTTATCCAGGTTAATTGTTCTTCACCCAGCCCCGAACCGGGACTAGTTTTAGTAGTATCGTTAGTATTAATAGCCGTGAAATGAGCAGGGCCATAATCAAAGGAATAATAAGTTCCACTCTGGCCATTATCACTAGCAGGTCTAGCAAAGTTAAAGCGGGAAGAGAAGTCATAATCTGCGGCTTCGTGGTTTCCGGCCACAGCGGCAACGGGCATATCCTTTAGTTCATCAAAACAGTCATCGAGCGCCCACTTCCATTGTTCAAGGCTTGGTTGATGACCAGCCCAATCGTTATTAACAATATCTCCAGTATTAAGGAGAAAAGAAGGACTAATTTCATTCTTAACAATATTAAGTAAAGAAGCATAGCCCTCGTAATGTTCTTTTTCCCATCCTTGAGGGTCGCTCAAGTGAACAAAGTTTAGTTTGCTCTCATTTTCTTTGGAAGTAACAAAAGAACCTGTTTCACAATAGTTTTCTAACTCAGTGTCGCCATATCGATAAAGGTACTTGGTTCCAGCCTTAAGGCCGGTTGCGGTAGCCCGGTGCAGGAATAAGGAATTATCCGCTGGGGACTTCTCAACACTGCCAATAAATTTCTTAACTTCACTAGATGAAAAGTCTCCAATGGAAGCTTCGATAACTTCTAAATTACTATCGACTGGATTAACACTAGACCAAGAAAAGCCCATCATAGTCTTGCTGTCTCCATATAGAGACATAGCCTTAAGAATTGGAGAGTCATCTTCGCTAGGAAGAGGCGCCATTTTAATGTCGGAAGAACTTCTTAAAAGAAACGTTGTTGAATCGTGAACTCCGCCAAAAGAGGAGAAAGATACAATTGTTAGTAATATGCCCCCAACAACATGTCTAAATTTCATTAAGCCTCCGGTTCGACTGACTTGTCGAGAATGTAGTTAACCCCTTTAGAAATAGCTCCCATGACGATTCCATCGTTCCCAAACTTAGAGAACTCAACATTGATAGGAGAATTAATGCTTTCGAATTCTTTCTTAACTGCTTCAAGGTATTCTTCCCCAAAGAGAGAGACTCGGCCGCTTAAGACAACGGTCTTGATATCCATTAATAAAATGATGTCGTGGATGACTTTTCCAAGGACAGAAGCTGTTTCTAAAACATGCTTCTTAACCGTTTCGTCTTCGCCATAGAGGCGGATAAGATCCTTAGTTCTTACTTCTTCCCCTTTTAGTTTTGAGACAGCAGCGCAGAGACTTCTAAGGGAAACAAACTCATCAATTGGTAAATACTCGCCATGGAATAAGCCATGAAGAAGGCCAAACTCTCCGGCAAATCCAGTGTCCCCTTCAAAGAGGCGATGACCAATAACAAAAGCTCCTCCAATACCAGCGTCGATAGAAACCAGCATAGCGTTTTCATTACCGGCAATTCCGTTCTTTTCAGCTTCGGCGATCATCGAAAGATTGACGTCGTTAGCAAGATAAACAGGAACGGAAGGGAATTGTTTAGAGAAAACATTAACAATGAAATTATCAGTCGCAAAGATCTCAGGATCGAATTGAGGAGACATAGCTAATTCTCCAGTTTTAGAATTAACTAAACCTGGAAGAGAAATAATGATGTTCTTTAAAGGAATATCGCGGAAGCGAGGTTCCATAATGATTTTTGTGATCTCAAGGACAATCTGATAGATAGCCGAAGCATCATAACGCGGAACATCATGTTGGGTCTTAATTAAGATTTCTTCTTTAATATTAGAAACCGCAATCGTGCATAAGTAGTTAGAAATTGAAACGGCCACGATGAGGCCAAAGGCTCCATTGAGAACATAATCAATTTGTTTTCTTCCTTTACCGCTCTTGGAAGAAGTCCGTTCAATCCTGATCAACCCTTTCGTTGAAAGGTCTTTTAAAATGGAAGACAAAGCAGCATTGCTCAACCCTATTTCTGAAGAAAGGGTTGTTGCTGAGGCAATGCCCTTCTCTTTAAGGTAGGAAATAACCATCGAATTGTTATGAATTCGATTATAGGATTGGTTTTTTCCTTCAAATTTCTCTTTGTTCATTTTTTTGCTCCTTTTTTTAAAAGTCTCCTTGGTAGAGGTTTTTAGAATTTAGATTGTAACTAGAGGAAAGAATTTTCCCGGCACTAATACATGTTAGTCCCCCAACATGATCATCGGCTGATGAATTAGTGCTTACTTCATTAATATTGATAACTTTCGAATTGAAAACATGAACATTCTCAATAAGTGATCCTGATACCGTTTCCCCTGCAAACGCCCCCACATAGTTGTTGCCTTTGATTTTAACGGATTCCATGTTCAAATCATATGCACAACCCGCAAAATAGGCGAAGAATCCTATTACATAATGAGAGGAACGGTAATTACTAGTTTTCTTACTTTCATCTAAGGTGAAGAACTTTTCGTTATCCATGCTATTAGTAAGACCAGAACCATAGTTTGTAATCGTATGCCCGTTACCATAGATTGCAGCCGCAAAGGGATGATCGGAAGTTCCGATGCAGTAAGTGCTCTCGTTGTTCCAATCAATATCCGAGTCTAAAAGATAAACATTATCGGCTGTGTAATTAACATATTTCGATTCGTCGTAACCCCGGATATTAAAGTAAGTAGCAAAATCGTCGACTGAAGAGAGTCTCTTTACACTTGGTTTCTTATTTAGAACATAAGTTTCATCATAAGTCGCATGAGGCAAATAAGTGGCTAAGCCACGATACCTTTGCCCATCACTTGTAACGAAATTGAAGCTTACTAAAGACTCAGGTAAATCAGTAACGTTAGAGGAAGCGACAATAAGTTTCCCATTTTCAAGTGAGAAAGGAATTTCTTTGTTGTACCGATAAGCCTTAAGTCCCTCTAAGGAAACGTCACTAGGAAGTGAGAACTCGAGATCATGAATTGTGTCTTCATGTAAAGTAATTGGAGCGTTCTCAACATATTTTAGAGGAACGATTGTTAAAGGATAAATAGGGGAATTGAATCCTTTAACAGAGGCCATTAAGCGAGCACTGGTTTTCGTAACGGATTCACTCACACTCAAGACATCCCCTTCAATACTGACGCCCGCTACTTTAAATTGAAGGGAATAAGTAACATCTCCTTTTGCAGTAGTAGGTGACAAAGTTGAACTTAACTTATAGGAATAACCCGCATGCACTACCTTATCAACAGTATCATCAATAACTAAAGAAGTTGCTTTGTCATAGAGTTTCATGCTCTTGCTAGAAGAGAAGACTTTTTCTTCAACCTCAAGTTTAGCTTCAACGATAAATTCATATTCTTCCGCTAAAGTGGTGTCGACAACATTTCCGCTTATGGAGTAGCCTAGACCGCTAACGGTATAGACGATTTGCTCTTGGAATTCTTGCTGCAAATTAGCCGGCTTAATGCTGGCAGCTAGTGTGATCTTGTCACCCCGAGTCCAATCAGTATTTAGGTTGCTTAAAGTAAGACCATTAACGAAAAATAGCTGCAAAGTCTCTTTTAATTCAGGTAAGGAACCAACACTTAATACCCAATCCTCGGATGAAAGAACTGTGGAATAGTCGTAGCCTTTCATCGCGGAAAGATCATTAAAGAGAGTGCAATTACTTTCATCAGTTCCGGAACCTTTAAAGGAAGAAGCGCCGCTGCTTGCAAGAGCAAAACAGTTTTCGATTACTCCTTCATTAAGTCCGACAAAAGCCCCTACCGTAAGATCTCCTTCCACGTTTCCCGTGCTAATAGAGTTCTTAATTGTTCCTTCATTTCTACCAACGAAAGACCCGATGACTTTAAAGGTTGCCCCGTCTGATTGATTAGATAAAGAGGCGTCAGAACGGCAGTTCTCAATGGTTCCAGCATTAGCCCCCGCTAGGCCTCCACAATACGAACGAATCTTAAGAATACTTGAAGACTCAACTTGGAGATTTTTGATAAGCCCAGTGGAATAGACGTATCCAAATAATCCAGCGTTATAGGCTTTTTCATCGTTTCTCGAAATAGAAAGACCGCTAACAAGATGACCAGCCCCGTCATAGGTTCCTTTAAAGGAATCGCTATAGGCACTCCCATCAGTTACATCATGATAAGTACCAATTGGTTCCCATCCTTTTCCGTCGTTATACCCTGCTCCTGAAGAAGAGAGATAATCAGTTAGATCAATATCTTCGGTTTGAACGTAATACCCACGGAGGGTATCTTGACTAGCATTAATGTTTGCTAGTTTTTCCGCTGTATCAATTAAAGCAGTAGCCACGAGAAGAGGAACAGAAACGACGTTCCTAGCTGTTACTAGGTCGAGGGTATGCTCTCCCGAAATTAAGGAAGCAAGATAGTTGCCTTTAATCGTTACTTTTCCACTGGTGGCATCAAAAGAATAGGCAGAAGGATCTAAGGCCTTCTTATTTTCCATGACTGAGAGGAGAGTATGAGAAGTTGCGTCTTGGACGTCAGAAAAGTCTAAATAATAGGCGACAGGGTCACTACTTCCGACCTCGATTGCTTGATAAGAAGTTGAAGATTTTGCAAAATTCTTTGTTGCGGCGACAAACTCTTTTTCGATTGTCTTGTCCCCACATGTTGCAATAATTTTAAAAGTATTTCCGTCCTCAACCGCCTCAGTAAAGGCAATTCTTCCCGTGCTATTTTGGATGCTAACTCCAACGGCTCCATCACCGACAGAATAGGAAACCGCTAAGGAATTTGAACTCTTAGCCATCGCGTAATCACCGTCTTTAATATAGTTAGTAAGGTTAGCCCAAGAAAGAGTTGGGGCCTCCACGTCTTGAAGTAGAGTAAGGACGACCATGTCACTCTTGATCAAATTTTCACTAGTTCCTGTCGTTGCTTGATAAAGTAACTGAGAATAAGCAGGGACTTCTTTTCCAAATGTAATTGTTCCTGTCGGAGCGTCTAAATTAACTCCATCTAAGGATGAGTTAACAAAGGAATAATTCACACTCAAGGCTGGGGAAGAAACGACAATTGAATCTCCACTTTTAACTTGATATTCACTAGAAGAAAAGTTTAGAGAAACCTTGGGAGAGTCTCCGCATCCTGAAAGCATTAATGAGGCAAGGACTAATAATAATCCAGCATTCTTTTTCATCCTTTGAGACCTCCAGCGTTTGTATTCTCAATAATCTTTTTCTGAAAACATATATATAGAATAAGGACAGGAAGAAGAGCAATAAGCATGGAAGAAAAGACCATAGGGTAGTTGCCTGATGATCCACCTAACTCGTTTTGAAGTTTCTGAAGACCAACGGCAAGCGTCATATGGGATGGCATAAATAAGAATGGAGTAGAGTAATCATTCCATAAGGTGATTGATTGAAGAATAGCGCAAGCAATAATAGGGCCTTTCGCCATTGGTAACATGATGGTAAAGAATGTCTTAAACCGTCCAGCTCCATCCATAGAAGCAGCCTCAGCATAGCTCCAAGAAATAGAACTAAATGCACTGTATAGAAGAATAAAGTTGAATCCAAAACACCCAGAATAAAGGAAAAGGACACCAACAATAGAATCTTGCAAATGGAATAATTCCATCATAACTACTTGGCTAGGAAGAGTGCCGACAATTGGAACAACCATAGTGAATATAGCGACTCCGTAAATCAGACGACGGAATGGGAAACGGAACTTAGCAATGCAATAAGCTGCACAGGCTGAGAAGAAAATATTTATCGTTGTTCCTAAAACGGTGACAAGAACAGAATTGAGGAACATTGACCAAACTGTTTGTCCTTCTACCTCGTAATTAAGGACTTCAATAAAGTTCATTCCATAGAATTGTTTTGGCCAACCAAATAAATTCCCTGACATGAACTCTTCTCCGCTCTTAAAGGAGTTAAGAAGCATCCAAAGGAAAGGGAAAAGTAAAGAAACTGCATAGATTGCAAAGACACCAAAAACCGCCCACTTTCCAAAAGCAAAACCATAATGCCTTTGTTTCTTAGGGTTTCTTGGACCAATTACGTTACTTAAATCTTCCATAATTAATAATCCACATCTCCAAAAGGCTTGCTGATAAGATGACGAGTAAGGAGAATAAGCGGCGCCCAAATCAGAGAACAAAGAAGTCCTTTAGCAGCGGCGCTGCAATATTGGCTTGGAGAATAAGAGGCTGTCGCTAAGAAAATATCGAGAGAAATTGTGTAGGTATTTCCCTCCCCTGCCGTCAACAAATATGGTTGTAAATAGAGTGTTAAGACATTAGTCATTCCAAGAACAACCAAAGTTACGATAGTGGGCCAAATGCAAGGAATAACAACATGGAATAATTCTTTAAAATATCCAGCATTATCAATCTCTGCTGATTCAAAAAGTTCCTTAGGAATTCTGCCGATTGCTCCGGAAAGAAGAATAACGTTATAGCCTAAACCGGCCCAAATACAATACAGATAAACCATCATCTGAGAGGTTGGCCAAACAGCAAAGAAAGAGTCGCTGAATCCAATTGCTCTCATGAAGTCATAAAGGTAACCATAGGTTGAGTCAAAACTAATAGAAAAAGCGAAAGCTAAGGCAACTACTGGGATGATATTTGGTAAAAAGAAGATCACCCGGAAGACGTTAGCAAGAGGCATTTTCTTTGCTAAGAAATAGGAAAAGAGAATCGATAATGGTAAAGAAATAAAGATAGTTATCAACGCAAAACCTAAGGAATTGATAAGAATTACACTAGTATTGTTTAGCCAACTAACCCCGGTTGTATTTACCTTGCTATGAAATAAATCATTAAAGATTGCAGCGAACTGATCAAAGCCACACCACGAATAATTACCATAGATATCAGCCACTTGAAAGGCATGAATAAGGGAATTGATATTAACGAATCCCCAAGTAATGAGGAACTGACCAAGGGGATAAAGAAGCATCACAAAAACGAAAATATAGTCTAGCGTTCTTCGTGAAAAACGATGCTTCTTTTTAGGGTTTCTTTCGAAACCAGCATCGATCGCTTCTGAGGTGAGAGAAGAAAGATTTTCCATCACTTCATCTCCAGTTTCACATCGTCAATAACAAATTCGCAACCATTCTTACCATAAGCTTCGATTCGAATTCCGTAAGCATCTTTAGGAGCGACAACATCGCCTTCAAATAGAGTCC
>Ga0172378_10001961_pt1 | contig 19185 bp, 15 predicted proteins | sample GrowelOW332metaG_FD_119755 | JGI IMG/M metagenome (GOLD analysis project Ga0172378, IMG submission 119755) | Groundwater microbial communities from an aquifer near a municipal landfill in Southern Ontario, Canada - Pumphouse #3_1 metaG | ecosystem: Environmental > Aquatic > Deep subsurface >... | reverse complement strand
CAGATTTTATGAATCTAGGACGTGATTCCGAAATGTTAAATAATAGTGAAGCTGACTGGTTTCACATAGATATAATGGATGGTATGTTTGTACCAAATATTTCTTACGGATTTTCTGTATTAAATCCATTGAGTAAGATTGCTAAAAAGCCACTTGATGTACATTTAATGATAGAAAAACCTGAAAGATATATTGAGGAATTTTATAAAGCTGGAGCTTCAATTTTAACTGTCCATTATGAAGCTTCAATTCATTTACATCGTACTATACAACAAATAAAATCTCTAGGAATGAAGGCTGGAGTTGCATTAAATCCTCATACACCTGTAAGTATCCTAGATGATATTATACAAGACTTAGACTTAGTTCTTTTAATGAGTGTGAATCCTGGATATGGAGGACAATCTTTTATTGAACATGCTGTAGAAAAGACAAAAAAACTTCGCAAAATGATAGATGATAGGCAACTTAATACTATTATAGAAATTGATGGAGGTGTAAATTTTGAGACAGGCAAAAAACTTGTTGACGCTGGAGCTAATGCCTTAGTAGCTGGGAGTTTTGTATTTAATGCGAAAGAACCTAAAGAGGCAATAAGAGGTCTTAAACAACTATAAATATGAATGAAAATATCATAAAATTTGAGAATGGTGTCATCAAATATCAAGATTACACCATTCTCAATAATATTAATATAGAAATTAAGGAAGGTGATTTTGTATATATAATTGGAGAAGTAGGAAGTGGAAAAACCTCTCTACTCAAAACTATATATGCAGAACTTCCTCTTCAATACGGAGAAGCTATGGTTTCTAATATTTCACTTAAAAAATTAAAAAAATCTAAATTTTATTTGTTAAGGCGGAAATGCGGTATAGTTTTTCAAGATTTTAAATTACTTAATGATAGAAATGTATATAGTAACCTGGAGTTTGTACTCAGAGCTACAGGTTGGAAAAATAAAAAGGCCATAAAAGAAAGAATATCTACTGTTCTCAAAAAGGTAGAAATGGAAGGATATGAGAATAAAATACCATTTCAACTTTCAGGAGGTGAACAACAAAGAATAGTACTAGCTCGTGCCCTATTAAATAGTCCATCCATAATTATAGCAGACGAACCAACAGGTAATATAGATCCTAAAAATTCCTATAAACTAATAGAACTTATTAAAGATATTAACCTTACAGGTAAAACAGTTGTTATAGCTACTCACCAATATAGTTTAATAGAAAAGTTCCCAGGGCGTGTCTTAGAGTGTAAAAACAAAACTATAAAGGAAATTAGTATAGATAAAGTTATAAATCAAAATTCAAACATTGAAGATAACTCTGAGATAATAATAAGCTCCGAAGTAAAAGAGACAGATAACTCTGAACGACTGGATACAAATGAGTCTAAAATGCTAGATACAGATAAACTATCAGATACAGATGCCTGTAAAATAGTAAATGAAGCTAAAAATATACTTCAACAAAGCAAGGAATCTCATATTATAAAGGATAAATCTAGAGAATCTAAGATGGAAGATAATACTAGCATAAGTTTAGATGAAAATGAAGATTTTCCTACAGAGTTCTCCTAAGAATATAATAAAACGTTTATAGAATATAATTTAGGAGATAAACTTAATTGTTCAACAATAATTATTTAGCTTCAGGTAATGATATATATACAGTAGTACCTACACCTAGGTTACTATTAGCCCATATCTTTCCACCTAAAATCTTTATAAATTCTATACATATTCTTATTCCTATACCAAGACCTTTCTCTCCATTGGTTCCATTCTGAGATTCTCCTTTATTATCTTTAAATATCTGCGAAGCCTTAGCAGGAGACATTCCAACACCTGAATCTTCTATAATAATAAGAATATTTCCAAAATAATCAGGATCTTTTTCACATGATATAAAGACAGTTCCTCCTTTCTTAGTAAATTTTATAGCATTTACCAAAATGTTCTGAATAATAGTAAAGACCATACTTGAATCGGAATATATATTGTATTTTTCATTTACATTATCAACTATATTAACAGATTTCCTAAGTGCTATTCCATTTACAAGTGAAAGACTTTCAGTTATTATATCTTTTATAGAAGTTTTCTCAAAAATAGGACTAAGTTCTGTCTTAATTGATTTCATCCAATTGCTAATATTCTCTATCAAAATAGATAAAGATTTAGAAGATGAATTAATTATCTTAATAAACTGATTTACTTTATCAGGGGATAAATCTTCAAATTCATTAACTAATATATCGCTAAAACCTACAATACTACTAAGAGGATTTCTAATATCATGAATCATTATATAAATCATTTTATTTTTACTCTCTATATCTTTTGTAAGTTTTCTATTAGAAATTAATAATTCATTTTCTTTAGATAATCTTTCGTTAGTAGCTAATAATTTATTCTTATATTCTAAGATATCATAATAAATTGAAAATAAACTACTAATTGTTTTCAAAGTCTCTATATCAAATGCTGATATTTTTACATTATCGTAACAAAAATCAAATTCGAATATACCATACCATTTACCATGAACAAAGATGGGAATTAGAATTATATATTTTATATCGTCTTTAGCAAGTAATTCTAATTCATCTTGGGGAAAAGAATCTATAGGTCCATATATTATTCTTCCTTTTGATAATTCTTTCTGCCATCTAATATAACCATCATTTTTATAACTAATATGATGCGACTTGGGATAACTTATTAATGATGGAACACCTGGAGCACAAACTCCTTCTGAATATTCCATATATAAATCTCCAGACTCCTTATCTACGTCATTTGTAAATAAGTATAAACGAGAAGCTTTTGAACCCTTTAATATATATTTTAAAGCTTCATTAACACTATTTTTCTTTAATTTTAATAAAGCCGAAGAACATTGATTTACAGCTTCTTCGTATTTCAATCTATGATAATACTCAGATTCTATGTCTTTTTTATAGTTCCTATCTTCTAATTCCAATACACATAAATTATCATGTAAATAGCTAGTAGTAAAACGTATTATTTTAAAATTCACATCACCTATGTATATCTTTTGAGATAAAATTTGTTTTGAATCTTTATTATCTACAACATATTTGATGTAATTTATTAAAGTTCCTGAGTTTTCACTATGTAAGAGTAGATAATTTTTTGGTATTTCTTCAACTTCAAAAAGTTCTTTTGCTGCCTTATTTGAAGCATGTATATTACTCTTATCATCTACAATTAATAATGGAATATGAATACTTTGTAAAAGACTAGAATTTAAATCGATGTTATTATTTTTATACTCCATTTCATAAAATATTACTATTGCAAATATATAATATCTTTTTTTTAAATCACAATTTAAATAAAATAATTTAATAAATAATATATTATAGTCATACATAATAGCCTATAAATCAATAAAAACAAATCTAAATACAAAATAATTATAAACATATTGAATTACTTATCTATTATGTGAAAAAGTCAGATATAAATATATTATTAAACATATAAATATTAAAATTACTTTATATTTTTTAAATGCAAATAAAATTATTTAATTGATTTAATATTTTTACATCATATTCATTATTAACAATATTTAACACAAAAATATTTGGAAATAAATTTATATCGCCTACTTTTACATCGTCACCCGATATAACATAGGTCGTTACATAGGATAACGATATAAAAACTATAAAATAAATAATATTTATAATGGAGAAAAATAATATAGTATTAACAGAAGCAGTATTTTATACACTTCTAGCATTACATCAACCTTTACATGGTTATGGAATTATGCAAGCCACAGAACGTATGAGCAATGGAAGGTTAAAACTTTCTGCTGGTACTCTATATGGAGCATTATCTTCCATCTTGAATAAAGGCTGGATTATAGAACTTCCTGGAAACGAGGGAAGCAGGAAAAAAGAGTATAAAATAACAGAGCTAGGGAAAAAAGTTGTAAAAACAGAACTTTTACGCTTAGCAGAATTATTAGAAAATGGTAAAAAAATAATTAATAACAATAGTTCTCAATTTATTTCGTAAATTTATTGACAACATAAATAAACATTACATATGAACAAAACAGTATTTAAAAAATTCTTTGTCTGGGAATATGAAAAGGAAGAAAATTGGCTTAATGAAATGTCTAAAAAAGGTTGGCAACTTATAAATGCACAACTCTTTAAGTACGTATTTGAAAAGGGAGAACCCAATGAATATGATTATAGATTAGAATTACTTGATAATAAGTTAGGTACAATCAAAAGTGAGGAATACATCAATTTCTTAAAAGATTCTAACATAGAGAATGTTGGAAGGTGTTGTAATTGGATATATCTTAGATCTAAAAAGTCTGAAGGAAGTTTTAATAATGAAAATAAGCTTTATAACAGCTTGATCAAAGCTATACATATAGACAATTTATACCAATCAACTAGAAATATTATTTTATATTTCTTAATATTTTCTTTACTAGGTTTATTTTTATGCCAAAAATTAGATTTAAATATAAATGATTTTTTATCTGGATTCTTAACAGGTTTTTTTACAGGAACAACAATTGCTTTATCTCTATTTTCATTGATTATTATACCCATAACAAATAAGAACAAAAAAAAGATCACAGAGTATATCAAAGATTTATCTGTATTAGAATAAAACGAAATTATTAATTAACACAAAAAATTCATGAAAAAGAAAAAACTTAGTTTATTAGTCACAAGTATTCTTATAGTGACTAATGTTAATGCACAGGATTTTACTGGTGATTGGAAAGGATCATTAGCAATACAAGAAAATCATATGGAGTTAATTTTCCATATAAAAAAAGAAGATGGTAAACTAGTCTCTACTCTTGATGTACCAATTCAAAATGCCATGGGAGTTCCCATTAATGAAACAACAACTGATGGAGATGAGCTAACACTTAATATATCAGCTATTGGAGCTGTTTATAAGGGCTCTATTAAAAATGATAGCATAGTTGGAACATTCTCACAAGCTGGTATGGATTTCCCCCTTACTTTAAAAAGATTTGAGAATAAATTACCAGGAAATACAGAATTAGTTACTCCTGATGAAGAATTTAAAAAATTAGCTGCATTAGATAAAGGAGATTATAAATATAAAGTTTCAGATTATTTTGCTCGTCCTAAAGCCTCCTCTTTTCAACTTTCGCCCAATGGTAAATATTTATCTTACTTTGAAAAAGATGATAAGAATAAAAATCATGTATATGTTAAAGATATTAGTACAGAGAAAGTTCTAAAAGCAATTGAAGAAAAAGACGAACCAATAAAAGAATTTGGTTGGATAAACAACGAACGTCTTTATTTTTCAATGGATAATGGGGGAAATGAAAACTACCATATATATGCTACAAATATAGATGGTTCAAATACAAGGGACCTAACCCCTTTCAAAGATGTTCAAGCAAATATTTTAACAATTTGGAAGGAGAATAAAGATTATATCATTATTCAAATGAATAAAAACAATAAACAAATATTTGAGCCCTATAAGTTAAATGTAATTACTGGTGACATAACTCAACTTTTTGAAAATAAAGATGTAAAGAATCCCATTCAAGGATATGACTTTGATAAGGATGGTCACTTACGAGCTTACACTAAAATGGTAAATGGAGTAGAAACAGAGCTTTGGTATAAAGATTTAGCAACTGATAAGTTTAACTTACTTAAACGTAACAATTGGGACGATAGTTTTGCTATACTCAAATTCAATTATGCTTCTAAAAATCCCGATGACGCTTATGTAATGACAAATCTCAATAGCGACAAAATTGAAATTGTATTATATGATCTAAAAGAAAATAAAGAGATCAAAAAGATTTTCTCCAATTCTAATTATGATGTAGCTGGGATGGGGACTTCCCGTAAACGCAATTGGGAAATAGATTATTATTCTTATGTAGGTGAGAAATATAGAGTTATTCCCGTAAGTAAGACCTATAAGGCATTATTGACAGAATTAAAAGAAAAATTTCCTAATAACGAAATCTATATATTAGACCAAGATGATAATGAAGTAAATTATTTATTTGCTACAGCAAGTGATAAAAATTCTGGGGTTTATTATCATTACAATTCTAATACCAAAGAAATAAAACTACTTTATAACCTAATGCCACAATTAAAAGAAGAGGATATGGCAGAAGTTCGTCCTATTACCTATAAGAGCCGTGATGGACTAACAATTCATGCTTATATCACTTTGCCCAAAGCCTGTCTTAATGGACAAAAAGTACCTTTAATTGTAAACCCTCATGGAGGTCCTCAAGGTATTCGTGATAATTGGGGATTTAATCCCGAGACTCAACTTTTTGCAAGTCGTGGATATGCTACTCTTCAAGTAAACTTTCGTATCTCAGGAGGATATGGCAAGGCATTTTTACGAACTGGATTCAAGCAAATAGGTAGAAAATCTATAGATGATATTGAAGATGGTGTAAAATATGTAATTTCACAAGGCTGGATAGATAAGGATAGGATAGCTATTTACGGGGGAAGTCATGGAGGTTATGCAACTTTAATGGGATTAGTCAAAACTCCAGATTTATATAAATGTGGCGTAGATTATTGTGGTGTCTCTAATATTGAAACATTTTTTAGTTCCTTCCCTGAATATTGGAAACCGTATATAGAAATGGTAAAGGAAATATGGTATGATCTAGATGATCCAAAGGAGGCTCAAATAGCTAAAGAAGTTTCTCCATTCTACCAAATAGATAAAATCACAAAACCCATAATGGTTGTTCAAGGAGCAAATGACCCTAGAGTAAACATAAATGAAAGTGACCAAATAGTAGTAGCTCTTAGAAATAAAGGTTTTGTAGTTCCCTACATGGTTAAATATAATGAAGGTCATGGATATTTTAGAGAGGAGAACAGAATGGAGTTCTATAGTGCTATGATGGGATTCTTTGCTAAATATCTTAAATAAATTATTTTATTAGAACTTACTTATTTGTATTAACAATTATTTTTAAAGATATAAATTTTTAATTTTAAAAGGCAGGAATCGTTTTTGATTACTGCCTTTTTGTATATTCTATAAACTTCTTTTCTACTTCTAAATATTATGTTAACACAAGAAAATACTATGTTAACACAATAAATTTCTATTCGGATATTATTTTTTTAGCCTTCATATAATATGGCATTCTTTCGTTCAAATGCTCAACTACATAATCTCTTATAGCTTCATCTTCCAAGTCTTTAACTAATGGACGTTTATATTTTCCTATTATGAGACGTTCAGTTATAGTATCTACATCGGGATTTAAAAAAATAGTTTCACCTAAAGAATTCATTAACTCCATATTATTGTTAAAACAAGGCGTTCCACCTCCTACCGATAATATAAAATCTTCATATAAATCGCAAACTTCTTTGAGATACATAGTTTCTAATTTCCTAAATTTTTCACTACCATCATCTCTAAAAATCTCATTGATAGTCCTGTGCTCTCTATCCACAATATATTTATCTAAATCTATAAACCTTTTTCCAGATTCAGAGGCCATAATTCTCCCTGTACGAGATTTTCCACATGCCATAAATCCTATAATAAAAATTTTCATTCGCTAATTTATATATAGTTAATCACTAAATAATTCAGTTTCAAAATCAATATTTTTCAGATTTGAAGAAGTTGATTCTAAACTATCTTCTGAATTATTAGAAGTAGTATCATCAATGTTATCTTCAGTAATACTGTCTTCATCTTTAGGTTTTTCTACTACTAGTTTAACAACTTCTCTAATGTTTTTAACTTCATAAGTAGTTAACCTTTTACCCTTAGCCTTATAGGATTTCTCCTTAATAAATTCCTCTGCCTTAATTAGAGCCTTAGGTCTTAATTTGGAGTTACCCCCAAAGGTAATCTCAAACTCTGGGTCTTCCTCGCTACTCAACAAAACTAATTTCGAACCATTCTCATCACTAATATAATATACGGGATTATTGTTCTCCTCAAATTTAAATCTCTTTAAATAATAATAATTAACCTTAGCATCATAGTAAATTGCCGTCCATATAATATTTGGGTCAAATTTTCTTATAATAAAATAATTTGCATCATAATGGTTACTCAAATCAAAACTTGTAGTGTAATATGTTCCATTACCATTTACAACCAAAATTTTTTCATTTCCATTAAATTCTCCAAGGAATAAACCTCTCTTATCTGTATTTAATCTAAATACATCTTCATCAAACCATATCTTACGGCCGCCTAAAGTAGAAACACCTTTTTCAGAGATAGAAATTTTATGTATTTCATGTTTAGATAGTAGATTTCCCACTGTAGCCCTACCTCGTATAGCTAATTTAGAAAAGTCATATTCAAATACCAATTTTTTTATAGTTGGTTTAGGCATTAGAGTAACCTTTATTATACCAGCTTCTCCGTTTGGATTTACAGTAAAATGTAATACTTTACTATTGGGTGTACCCTTAGTTAAGGTGTATTTTCTATCTCTAGTAACACTAGTAACAGCAAAACGTTTTACGAAAGATGAACCCTTTCTACCATCTCTATAAACCACATTATAGACTGTTCTCTTGTCATTTTTCTTAAATACATTTACATATAAAATATTCTTACCTACAAATAATTTATCAGCTATTTTGGTTACATAATAAGTACCATCTTTCATAAAGACTATAACATCGTCTAAATCTGAACATTCACATATATATTCATCCTTTTTTAATGAAGTTCCAATAAAACCTTCTTGTCTATTGATATATAATTTTTCGTTAGCAAGCACAACTTTGGAGGCTACTATATTTTCAAAATTTCTTATCTCTGTTCGTCTCTCTTTGCCTTTACCATATTTGACTTTAAGATTTTTATAGTATTTTATAGTAAATGGAATAATATTAGCTATCTCATATCTTAGAGAAGCTATATCTTTTTCCATTCCCTTTATCTTTTTATCAGCATCGTCAGAATTGAACTTAAAGATTCTCTTCATCTTAATTTCAAACAATCGCTTTATATCCTCTTTTGTAATATTTCTATAGAAATCCTTAACAAAAGGTTCTAAACGATGAAAAACATGAGAAATTATAGAAGTTATATTCTTACCATTTTCATACTCCTTATCCTTATAAATTCTTTCCTCTATAAATATTTTTTCTAATGAAGAATATAGTAAATTTTCTAATAACTCATCTAATTTCACTTGTAAGTCAGCTTTAAGAAGTCTTACAGTGTCATTGGCTGAATGTTTTAATATATCTTTTATTCCTAGAAATTGAGGTTTATCATTTTCTATCACACATGAATTTGGCGAAATAGAAACTTCACAATCTGTAAAGGCATAAAGAGCATCAATAGTCTTGTCAGAGGATACTCCATTACTAAGTTTTATAAGCAATTCGGCTGAAGAAGAGGTATTGTCATCAATATTCTTAATTTTAATTTTACCCTTATCATTAGCTTTGATTATACTTTCTTTTAAGGAATCTGTGGTTTTACCAAAGGGTATTTCAGTTATCTTAAGAAGCTTACTATCAACCTTCTCTATTCTAGCTCTAACCTTCACATTACCACCTCTAAGACCATCAGCATAATGAGAAACATCTATTAAACCACCAGTAATGAAATCAGGATAGAGTACAAAATCTTCCCCCTTAAGATAGGCTATACAAGCATCTATTAGTTCTATAAAATTATGTGGCAAAATTTTTGAAGCAAGTCCCACAGCTATACCTTCAACTCCTTGGGCAAGTAATAATGGGAAACGTACAGGAAGTACTAAGGGCTCTTTATTTCGCCCATCATAAGAGGGTTTCCATTCTGTTATTTTGGGATTGAAGATTACATCTATAGCAAATTTAGAAAGTCTAGCCTCTATATATCTTGGGGCTGCTGCTCCATCACCTGTAAGCACATTTCCCCAATTTCCTTGGCAATCTATCAATAAATCTTTTTGCCCTAATTGGACTAGAGCATCTCCAATGGAAGCATCTCCATGAGGATGATATTTCATGGTATTGCCTATAATATTAGCAACCTTATTGTATCTTCCATCATCTAATTCTTTCATAGAGTGTAAGATCCTTCTTTGAACTGGTTTTAAACCATCTTCAATATAAGGTACTGCTCTTTCTAAGATAACATAGGATGCATAATCCACAAACCATCTTTCAAATAATCCAGAAAGATTCTTTATAGAACGAATTTTCCCTTTATCTTCAATCTCTTCAGATTCAATTTTATCGCTATCATCCTCCTCTTTTAAATCTTCAGCTTTTGAATCAAAATCTTCTTCGTCGTTAAGATTATTCCTCTCAAACTCATTTTCCTCTATCTTTCCGTTTTCGGGTTTATCATCTCCTATTATATTATCCATATTGTCTTCAGCCATATCTTATCTTAATTCGTTATCTTCAATATATAAATTATCTATAATAAAGTTCTGCCTTTCTGTAGTATTTTTACCCATAAAATATCCTAATATATTTTCAATAGAATCATTTTTGGTTATACGAACAGGTTCAAGACGAATATCTTTGCCTATAAAATATTTAAACTCATTGGGAGAGATTTCTCCAAGACCTTTAAATCTAGTAATTTCTGGCTTTGGACCTAAGGCTTTTATTGCATTTATTCTCTCAAGATCAGAATAACAATATTTAACTGCTTTTTTATTTCTAACCCTAAACAAAGGAGTTTGAAGAATGTAAACATGACCTGCTCTCACTAAATCTGGAAAAAATTGCAAAAAGAATGTCAATAAAAGCAATCTAATATGCATACCATCAACATCGGCATCTGTAGCTATAATAACATTATTATATCTCAAACCATCTAGTCCATCCTCTATATTTAAAGCTGCTTGAAGTAGATTAAATTCTTCATTCTCATAAACAACTTTTTTTGTAGATCCATAAGAATTTAAAGGCTTACCTCTCAAACTAAAGACAGCTTGAGTCATAGCATTTCGAGATTTAGTGATTGATCCACTAGCGGAATCTCCCTCAGTTATAAAAACAGATGCTTCAGAAGCTCTATCGTTTTTTGTATTATAATGAATCCTACAATCCCGTAATTTTTTATTGCAAAGACTAACTTGTTTAGCCCTTTCTTTAGCTATTTTCTGTATGCCAGACATAGCTTTCCTTTCTTTTTCTGTAGCTAGTATCTTCTTTAGTAATGCCTCAGCTGTATCTGGATTCCTATGTAAATAATTATCTAATTCACGAGTAACAAAATCAAAGATAAAATTTCTCACACTAGGTCCTCCTGGTGCTATATCCTTAGAACCTAATTTAGTTTTTGTTTGAGATTCAAATATAGGCTCCTGTACCTTTATACTTATAGCACCTATTATTGAAGTTCTTATATCTGCGACATCAAAATCTTTTTTGTAGAACTCCCTAACAGTTCTAGAAATAGCTTCTTTAAATGCATTTAAATGTACTCCACCCAATGTTGTATGTTGTCCATTTACAAAAGAAAAATACACCTCACCATATTGTCTTCCATGAGTTATAGCAAATTCTATATCATCACCGGTCATATGAATAATAGGATATACACCTACAGAATTCATATTTTCCTCTAATAAATCTAGTAAACCATCCTTAGAAAAGAATTTGTTACCATTATACATTAGAGTTAAACCAGAATTAAGAAATACATAATTTTTCAACATAGCTTCAAGATACTCATCTATAAAACTATATTTACCAAATATTTCTTTATCGGCAACAAAAGAAACGATTGTACCATTGGGTTGACTGCTAAGTTCTACCTCACTTTCCTCTACTATTACAGCTCTTTCATAACGTACCTTCTTTGATTCTCCATCTCTAAAGGATTGAATAATAAAACTTTCAGATAAAGCATTTACAGCCTTTATACCTACTCCATTCAATCCTACTGATTTTTTAAAAGCACGAGAATCATATTTAGCACCTGTATTCATTTTAGATGATACATCAACCAATTTACTCAAAGGAATTCCACGTCCATAATCTCTAACCGTAACTAGCCTATCTTCAATAGTAACATCTATTCGCTTACCATAACCCATCACAAACTCATCAATGGAATTATCTATTACCTCCTTTATTAATATATAAATACCATCATCAGAAGAGGAACCATCACCTGTTTTACCAATATACATTCCAGGACGTTTACGAATATGCTCTCGCCACTCTAGAGTCTTTATTGTATCTTCTGAATAATCAACTACCATAATATGCTTTTAAAATTACTATACTCTCGCAAATTTAAAAAAAAATTAGATGATTTGCTAGATATAGATATATTTAATTTTGATTAATATTATCTCTAAATCTATAATTATATAAAACTTTATAGTAGATATAAATAAATTATTTAAAAGAATTGGGAGATCCTATATATTTTACTTCCTTAAAACTATAAGTTCTGAGTTTATTTGAATCATCCTTAAGAATTAATTGCCCATATTCATTTATGTTTTCTATAGAGGCTTTAAATTCTCCATTTTCATCTACCCAATTATAAATACCTACTCTCCTAAAAAGATGCGACATAAAATCATCACGCAGGATTTCATAATTCTTGTAAGTAGAATATCTACTTTCTATACAAGCTAATAATTCCTCCAATACTTTAGACAAGGAGGACTCTTTACCAATGAGTTGTTGTAGTGATACTGGATTAGGAGCAGAAGAAACAAATTTAGATTGATTTATATTTAAACCTATTCCACATAAACTTCTTTCTATATATTCTCCTAGAATAGAATGTTCTATTAATATACCTCCTATTTTTTTGTCTTTTATATATATATCATTAGGCCATTTAATACAAGCATGTGAAGTATATTTTGAAATAAAATCCATACATCCCAAAGCAATTATCATAGATATGGCAAACTGTTCCGAAGCATATAGTTTACTAGGCATTAAGGATATGGTTATGGAAATATTTTTATTTGGTTTACTTTCCCAATAATTACCTCTCTGACCAACTCCAGCCGTTTGTTTCCATGTGAGTAATACACATCTATCAGAGAATTCTTCTATAGGTAATTTACTTGCTAATTTATTGGTAGAGGAAGTCTCTTCTACTTCAAATATCTTATATTTTCCAATATTATAATTTATAATCTCAGTATCCTTCATTACTATTTCATTAATAAACCTGAGGCTACATCATTTGCATTTTTTAGTGTTGTAAGTTGTTCTAACACTTTTATAGCAAAAGGCATAGCATAAGCAGGACCCTTTCCAGTAGTTATTAAACCATCCACAACTACACCATCTGTAAGTATATTTGCTTTAGGAAAGAATTTTCCAAATCCAGGATAACATGTAATAGTCATTTCTCGATTTAATTTTGAAAGTACAAGAGCTGGTGCTGCACATATGGCTCCAATGCCTTTAGATGCTGATAGATGTTCTTTTAATATATCAATAAGTAATTTGGAATTAGCTAAATTTTCTGCTCCTGGCATTCCTCCCGGAAATAATAAATAATCGGCATTTTTAATATCAAGTTCACTTAATTTAAGTTCTGCCATAAATTTTATTCCATGAGCTCCAACTATTTCTAATTTATCTGTTATAGAGACCATCTCTACATTTACTCCACCTCTTCGAAGTACATCAACTATAGTTAATGATTCTACTTCTTCACATCCATCAGCCAAAAAAATTAATACATTTTTCATATCATACTATTTTAAATTAATAATATAAAATTATATAGTCTCCCTAAATAAGCTACAATTAATGAATGAATCTTAATATTCTATTCCATCTAATTTTTCCTAAAAATGATTGGTCTTTATCTAAAGATAACCAAATAATCCAAGCTTTTCCTACTATGTGATCCTCTGGAACAAAGCCCCAATACCTTGAATCAGCTGAAAGATGTCTATTATCTCCCATCATCCAATAATAATTCATTTTAAAGGTATAAGTTGTAGCTATCTTATCATTGATATAAATTATAGAATCTTTCACTTCTAATTTATTATTTTCATAAGTTTTTATAATACGACTATAAAATGGCAATGAAAGCATATTCAACTTTACTGTGACTCCCTTTTTAGGAATATATATTGGACCAAAATTATCTACATTCCATTTATAATTATCACTAAAGGGAAATATATCTGGATCCCATCCAGAACCTTCGTAACGGGTAACTGAAACTACATTATGAAAAGATTTTATTTCCTTTACCATTTCACCAGTAAGAGGTATAAAATATTCATCACCAACTGATGATATATCATCTAAGGCTATTCCCATATCTTGAAGTTTAAGAGTATTGAGCGGAGTCCCGTTGGTTATGATAGTATACTTATACTGCATTTCTTCTATATCATCAGCCTTTTCCCCATTCACAAATAGTTGTCCACCAATTAATTGAATTTCGTCTCCAGGCATACCAACACATCTCTTTATATAATTTTCTCTTTTATCTACAGGACGATATATAATATCATAATTTTGTTTTACTCTCTCTCTAACCTCAGCAACAGACATATTATTTGACCTCGCTGCTTCTCTAATTTGACTATAATAATCTGGATTTTCAGAACCTACTATAACAGTATCTCCGGCTGGAAAATTAAAAACAACAACATCATTCCTCTTAATACTAGAAGTCCCTGAAATCCTTTTATAAGGCCATTTTATCAACTCTGAATAAGATTTAGTCTTAGTTGTTAGTGGTAAGGTGTGATGAGTAAAAGGTATTGCAAGTGGAGTATTGGGAATTCTTGGACCATAAGCTAATTTACTTACAAAAAGATAATCTCCCACAAGCATAGTTTTTTCCATTGATGAGGTTGGAATTGTATAAGCTTCAAATAAAAAAATTCTTATAACAGTAGCTGCAATAACAGCAAATATAAGAGCATCTACCCATTCTATTGTTTTAGATTGTTTTTTAACTCCTCGTTTTTTCCAAAATGCCCAATGTACTTTTTTGGTTATATAGCTATCAAAAATAATAGGAACTATTATTAACATAAGCCAACTTTGAGCCCATATTGCCCATAATAAATATATAACAAGAACAATACTACACTTAAACCACTTGTTCATAAGTAATTTTATCATAATTTTAAAATTAAATTTTTAATAAGTCAGACATTCCAAATATTCCATTTTTATTGTATAAGAATTCTGCAGCTTTTATTGCTCCCATAGCAAAACCTTTACGATTATATGCAGAATGTGAAATCTTAATTTCATCTACACTTGATTTGTAAACGACACTATGATCTCCTGGAACTTCTCCTCTTCTTAAAGATTTTATTGGAATTGTTCTATCCTTATCTTTATCAAGCATCCAATAATCATAACCAGAATGATTTTGTAATATATCATTGGCTATAGTGATTGCTGTTCCACTGGGTTTATCTAACTTATGAATATGGTGAGTCTCTTCCAAATATATTTTATATTCAGGAAATTTATCCATTAATTTCGCAAGATAATTATTCAAATTAAAAAATATATTTACCCCTATGCTATAATTTGAGGAATAAAAAAAAGAACCATTATTAGATTTACAATAATCTACTACTTCATCCCAAGCATCTAGCCAACCAGTTGTTCCACATACTATGGGCACTCCTAATCTTATACACCATTTAATATCTTTTACAGCAACCTCTGGAATAGAAAATTCTATTGCTACATCGGCCCGTTTTAAATCTTCATCTAATATATCAGAATAATTATCCTTATCTATGGTTAATATTACTTCATGTCCTGCTTTCTCTGCAAGTTCAGTAATCATTTGTCCCATTCTACCATTTCCTAAGATTGCAATCTTCATTTTCTCAATTCTTTTATTATTTACGCAAAGATACATAAGAGATAAATTAAATGCAAATAAATAGTAAAGTCAAACCAATAGCTCTAAAATTTTTTATTGTGACTAAAATCTTATTATCAAAATAATTATTATACAATAGCATATATTTTGATAAAGGTAGAATCAATGAAATATGGCTGCATTGAAAAACAACGCAGCCATATAATTCACATATACCTCACGGCATATAAATTAATACATTAATTATAATGTAAAGAGGGTATAATATTATAATTTATTAATCTAGATTCAAATTAAGCTTTAGCTTCTGCTTGAGCTTTAACTTTATCTACAATAGCTTTAAAAGCTTCAGGTTGATTCATAGCTAAATCAGCTAGAACTTTACGATTAATATCAATCTCAGCTTTATGAATTAGACCCATAAATTGAGAATATGATAAACCTTCTAGTCTAACAGCAGCATTAATTCTCTGAATCCAAAGTGCTCTAAATTCTGATTTCTTTCTTCTCCTATCACGGAAAGCATATGTTAAACCTTTTTCATATGTTGTTTTGGCAATTGTCCAAACATTTCCTCTAGCTCCAAAGTTACCTCTGGTCTCTTTTAAAATTTTCTTTCTTCGTGCTCTTGCGGCAACGGCATTTTTAGCTCTTGGCATAATTATTTTTTTTTGGATGAGCGCGTCTTAATCCTTAAGAACTTTTGGCGTCACACCCGGGTTAATAAATTTAATCTTAATTACATGCAAAGCATGCCTTTCACTGCAGCAACATCATTTTGATGAACTGTTGTAGAATGAGTAAGATTTCTCTTTTGTTTTTTAGTTTTTTTAGTCAATATATGACTTTTGAAAGCATGCTTTCTCTTGATTTTACCATTAGCAGTCAAAGTAAATCTTTTCTTTGCGCTACTAACTGTCTTCATTTTTGGCATTTTAATTAATTTTATTTGTTTTCAGAAAAATATTTAATGCGTGAAAAATTCACACTACCCTCTTTATTCTTTATTTCTTATTAATTGGAGCCAACATGACAAACATTTTTTTACCTTCAAGTCTAGGAGCAGATTCCATCTTTCCTAAATCTTTAAGTTCAGTTACAAATCTTTGCAACAATTCGGCACCTTGATCTTTAAATAAGATTGAACGTCCTTTAAAAAACACATAAGCACGAACCTTGGAACCACTTTCTAAAAATTCCCTAGCATGTTTTAATTTAAAATTAAAATCATGATCATCGGTCTGTGGTCCAAATCTAATCTCTTTTACAACAACTTTGACGCTTTTAGCCTTCATTTCTTTTTGTTTCTTTTTCAATTGATAAAGAAACTTGCTGTAATCAATTAGTCGACATACAGGTGGATCTGCCTTAGGTGAAATTTCCACTAAGTCGACACCCGCCTCTGTAGCCATAGATAAAGCTTCACGTAATGTGTAAATTCCAGATTCAACATTATCACCTACTACTCTAACTTTACTAGCTCGAATTAAATTGTTAATTCTGTGCTGCGGCCCTCTGTTTATTTGTCTGCGGCCTCTATAATCTCTCCGTTCGATAATTTTTTAATTTATTTGTTAATAATTATATATAGTTTGCATCTGCTTGTCGACTTCGGCTTTTATCATCTTTGCAAAGTCTTCAACAGCCATAACTCCTTTATCTCCTTCACCTTGTCGTCGTACAGAAACTTGATTAGATTTGACCTCATTTTCACCTACAATCAACATGTATGGTATCTTTTTAAGCTCATTATCTCTTATCTTTTTACCTATCTTCTCATTTCTGTCATCTAATTCGGCGCGAATATCGTGATTTTTTAGCAAATTTACAACTTTTTCTGCATAATCATTATATTTTTCACTAATAGAAAGTACAACAGCTTGATCTGGAGTTAACCATAATGGAAATTTTCCAGCAGTATTTTCTATTAATACAGCAACAAAGCGTTCCATACTTCCAAATGGAGCCCTATGTATCATAATTGGTCTATGCTTCTTATTATCAGCACCTGTGTATTCAAGATTAAATCTTTCAGGTAAATTATAATCCACTTGTATAGTCCCTAATTGCCATTTACGACCAATAGCATCTCTAACCATAAAGTCAAGTTTTGGACCATAAAAAGCAGCTTCACCCAATTCTGTAGTTGTTTTTAATCCTTTTTCTTTAGCTGCATTAACAATAGCACTTTCAGCCTTGTCCCAATTTTCATCAGACCCAATATATTTTTCAGTATTCTTAGGATCTCTTAATGAAATTTGAGCTGTAAAATCTTCAAAATTAAGAGCTTTAAATATTATAAAGATAATATCTATAACCTTCTTGAACTCATCAGCTAATTGGTCTGGAGTACAGAATATATGGGCATCATCTTGAGTAAAACCTCTAACCCTTGTCAAACCATGAAGTTCACCACTTTGTTCATATCTATAAACAGTACCAAATTCTGCAAATCTCAAAGGAAGTTCCTTATAAGAACGTGGTTTAAATTTATACACTTCACAATGGTGAGGACAATTCATAGGCTTTAACATAAATTCTTCGCCTTCTTGAGGAGTTGTTATAACCTGAAAACTATCTTTACCATATTTTTGATAATGACCTGACGTTTTATATAATTTGACATCGCCAATATGAGGTGTCATAATTTGTTGATATCCATATTTCTTTTGAACTACACTTAAGAAAGACTCAAGTTGTTGTCTTAGAACAGTTCCTTTTGGAAGCCACATGGGCAAACCTTGACCTACCTCTTGAGAAAACATAAATAGCTCCATTTCCTTACCTATCTTACGATGGTCACGTTTCTTAGCTTCTGCCATCATAATTTCCCAATCTGCAAGCATTTGCTTTTTAGGAAAAGTAATGCCATAAACACGGGTAAGCATTTTATTTTTCTCATTTCCTCTCCAATATGCACCAGCGAGTGAGGTAACTTTAATAGCCTTTATATATGAAGTATTAGGAATGTGAGGACCACGACATAGATCTGTAAAAGAACCTTGTGTGTACTCAGTTATAGTACCATCTTCCAAGTCGTTAATTAACTCTACCTTATAATTTTCGTCTATAGATGAAAAATGTTTTAAAGCTTCTTCCTTACTAACATCCACACGTACATACTCTTCCTTATTCTTTGCGAGTTCTATCATTTTCTTCTGAATTTTTAACAAATCAGAATCTGTAAGTACAACTCCTTCACCAGGATCAACATCATAATAGAATCCACTATCGACAGCAGGGCCTATACCAAATTTGGTTTTAGGAAACAATGATTTAATAGCCTCTGCCATTAAATGCGCTGAAGAATGCCAAAGAGCATGTTTCCCCTCTTCATCGTT
>Ga0172378_10001960_pt1 | contig 19185 bp, 15 predicted proteins | sample GrowelOW332metaG_FD_119755 | JGI IMG/M metagenome (GOLD analysis project Ga0172378, IMG submission 119755) | Groundwater microbial communities from an aquifer near a municipal landfill in Southern Ontario, Canada - Pumphouse #3_1 metaG | ecosystem: Environmental > Aquatic > Deep subsurface >... | reverse complement strand
TTTATAGCTGCTAATGAAAACTATGAACCTATTAGAGAATTTACCTCAGGTTATGGAAGAGCGGATGTGTGCTATCTTCCAAATAAAGGGGTCTCTACATAGAACTTAAAAGAAATGAAGACTCCTCTGTCGCTTTAGCTCAGATAATAGATAAACATTATTCTGACAAATTAAGAGGCTATAAAGAAGTGATAGCGCTTGGTATCAACTATGATGAAAAGGATAAGAATTATACTGCAAAGCTAGAAAAGCTTAAGCTTTAAAGGCTTTGCTAGTAACTATTACAAAGTGTGATAATCTTGGCTTTTATAGCAATTGGGAAAAAACATATTTGACTACTTGCTCGAATATTCTCATTTGAGCTACTTAATAAAATTCAATTCAGCTTTTTGTGTTTCATATTTTAAAGAATATGCTATAATTTAGACTAATGGAGGTTGTTATGCTTGATATATCAACACGAGTTTTAAATTTAAATTTAAAGAATCCTTTAATTGCTGCATCTAGTCCGTTAACGTCTAATGTAGAATCTTTGATAAAATTGGAAAAAGCGGGAATTGGTGCAGTTGTACTTAAATCTATTTTTGAAGAAGAGCTCAATAGCGAATCACGAAAAGCAATGTTGGATAATGAACAGTATTTAGGTCATTCAGATTTTGCAGAAGTGTTCTCATCTTTTAATAAAGATTATTTACTTAACCAATATTTAGAACTATTAGTAAGCGCTAAACAAAAGTTATCAATCCCAGTTATTGCTTCTATCAACTGTATTCATCCAGAAGCTTGGATTGAATATGCAGAACGCTTTGAAGCATGTAAGCCAGATGCGTTAGAACTAAACTATTATCCTATTGCATCTGATGCTAGAGTAAAAGGGGAGGAAGTTGATAAAGCTTTATTCTCCTTTGTAAAGAAAGCCAGAAAAGCAACTGCGCTCCCTTTGATAATTAAACTTGGTAATAATTATTCTTCTCTTTCTTATAATATTAAGAAGTTAGAAGCTGAAGGAATTGATGGTGTTGTTTTATTTAATAGATTCTATCGCCCCGATATCGATATTGAAACAGAAGAAATTACTTCTCGTCTCACTTTATCGACAGAAAATGAAATTGGTCATATTCTACGTTGGGTTGCCTTGATGAGTGCAGAGTTAAAGAATTTAGACATTATCGCAAATACAGGTGTTCATACTTCTGCTTCTTTAATTAAAATGTTATTAGCTGGTGCTAAAGCTGTTGAAATCTGTTCTGTTTTGATGCAAGATGGCTTAGATTCTATTTCTAAGTTAACTGAAGGATTAGAAACTTGGATGACTAAAAAAGGTTATTCAAATCTTAATGATTTCGTAGGTAAGCTTGCTCAAGAGCGCATTGCTGATCCAATGCTTTGGGAAAGAACTCAATTTATGAAATCACTAATGAAAGGAAACTAAAATGTTTGATTTTGAAAAGTATAAAGATATTGCCCCTTATGATGAGCAAAATTGTGTAGCAGCGGTTGGTCGTATCTTACAGCATCCTGAAATTATTTATGCGTTGCTACAAACTTTAAATCCTTCAACCGATGAAGAGTCTGTTAACTACAAAAAACAAGTAATGGGTGAAATCTTACAAGAGCTTAAAACTGTTAAGTGCTATGATGATTTCCAACGTCATATTACTGCAGGTTATTTCATTCCCTATATCATGAAATACTCTGCAAATAAGATAAGTTTTTCACAAGAGACTCCTTTAGCTAAAGATAAAGCTTATTTGTATATTTCCAACCATAGAGATATCATCCTCGATTGTGCTTTCCTCGATTACGCACTCCTTAATGAGAATCTTCCTATTTGTGAAATGGCTATCGGTGATAACCTCCTTGCTAACCAATTAGTTGAAGATTTATTCCGTTTAAATGGTGGTGTAATTGTAAAGCGTTCTCTCCCTTTAAAAGAGAAATACTTAGAATCTATTCGTCTGAGTGAATACTTTGTAGATAAGATTACCGAAGACAATAAGTCAATTTGGGTTGCTCAAAAGAGTGGTAGAAGTAAAGATGGTATCGATACCACCCATCCTGCTATCATAAAGATGTTATATTTATCTAAGAGAAAATCTGGAATTTCTTTTAGCGAGTTAATTAAAAACGTTAATATTGTTCCAGTTTCTATTAGCTATGAATTTGACCCTAATGATATCAACAAGGCAAGAGAATTAGTTGCTATGGAAAATAAAGGCACTTATGAAAAGAAGCGCTATGAAGATGTGCTTTCTATGAGTAAGGGCTTAAGAGGGTATAAAGGTAATATTCATGTTTCACTTTGTGAACCTCTTGAGGGTGACTATGCAACCCCAGATGATGTTGCGTTAGAAATTGATAAGCGTATGCATTTAGCCTATAAACTCTGGCCAAGCAACTACTATGCTTATGACTATCTAGAGCATACAGATCGTTTTAAAGCTGAATATGAAAACTCAGATTGCAAGCTTTTTATGCGTAAATATGAACACTTGAGTGAAGAGGTTCGTAACATGGTCTTAAATAGCTATGCTAACCCAGTTCGCTCCTATCTTAAGGCATGCGAAAACTAGCAATTATTTTATTAACAATTTTAGTAATCTCTTGTGCTCCAACCGAATTTGAAATAAATTCCAAAAGAGCACAAAAAGAGGTTACTTCTTCTGCTTCTTCTACACAAGAAGTCTTTAATTTAACCTTTATAATTAACCAAAAAGATACTTATCAAGTGGAAGTTAAAGACTGTTATAATCTTACATGGTCAGGCACTCTAGTAAATAATAAAGATGAATACTCTCTCTCAGGTTTAGTGCTTCCATACCTTGCTAATAGTGAAATGACTTACAATTATAAAGTGATAAATGAAAACGGAAAGTTTAAAGAAGGCTCATTTAAACTTCCTGTCTCATCTCCTTGTTTATGGACGATTGAGAATAACATACTTCTTCCATTAAAAGAAAACATACTTACTAACATCTCCTACATAAAAGGAGTGGATGATAAAATAGCGCTACAAACAGATAGTAAAATAACCTTGCCAGAAGATTTTAGCCAGGTTGAAGTAAGTTATGAATACTTAGGCGTTAAATATACTTACAAGCTATCTAATTAGTTCGCCCAACCATCCTTCTAAGTTGTTCTTCTTCAAGAATAACTACAAAGGTGCGACCATGAGGACAGCAAGGATTTTCCATATTAAAGACTTTTGATAAGATTGCATTAGCGGTATAGCTATCAACTGCATCTCCGGCTTTAATAGCCGCCTTACACGCTATAATTGCATATAGAGCACTCTCTAGCGCTTCAGTCTCACCGGTTCTAGTTTGAATGAAGTCGACTATCTGTTTTTCAATTGGACGGCAGAGGGCTGGTAAACTGGTAAGACTCCATAATAAGTCTTCTTTTCGACTAACCATAATACCAAAGCTAGTGTATATATCACTATTTTCTTTTAAAAAGGCATCAACATCAGAACTGACTTCAAACTCTACTGGGATGAGTAGCTTTTGAACATCACTTTGAGCTTTAAGCTGGTCGTATAAGATTCGCTCATGAGCTGCATGTTGGTCAACTAAATAGAGTTTGTTCTCTTTTTGCGCGATTAAAAACAAATTAAACGCTTGGCCTAAATAGGTAAACTCATTCTCATTTTTTGTATCCCAAATAGTCTCACCTTCTTTTGCTTTAACACTTTGAGCTAAAGCCATTGCTTTTGCCTTTTCAAGCCAATCATTAGAGGTGGGTTTTTCATCATTACTTCGTTTGGGATTAAATATCGGCTCAGAAGTAAAATGTGGAGAAGAGGAAAAGTTTTTATAAGTGGGGTTAGGGGACCTAAACTCATCTTGATGTTTTATATAAGGAGAGTTAGTTAAAAAAGGTTGTTCAAACTCTTGAGCTTCAACGGTGTTAAAGACTCGTGGAATACTCTCTCTTACAAGAGTTGAAAGTGAGTGGTGAATAAGGGCAAGATTTCTAATCTTTGCCTCTCTTTTAGCTGGGTGAATATTAAAATCTACAAGCTCTGGGTTATCTGTTATAAAGACATAAGCATAGGCAAAGGAGCCCCCAGGAAGTAATTCACCATACCCATAGGTAACAGCTTGTACAAGCGAAAATTCTTCGATTTGACGATTGTTTAAGTAAATCTTGATACCTGATCTATCACTTCGATAAAGAGAGGGTTTTGAGGCTACTAGAGCAATACTATAGTCTTGATATTCTTTTTCTGTAGTGACGAAATCTGATCTAGAAAAGTTGTTTTCCGCACAAATAACATCAAGCACTCTTTCAAATAGAGTTGCTTTAGAAGGTAAATCTAACTTAAGGGCATTATCTACATAAAATCTATAATGAACTTGAGGGGAGGAAAGTGCTTTTTGGATTAAGGTCTGTCGGCAAAGATTAGCCTCTGTACTAGCACGCTTTAAAAAGCTTTTGCGTGCCGGTATGTGAAAGAACAAATCTTCTACAGTTATCTGTGTGCCTTGAGCAATGCCATCACTATAAAGCGTCCCTTCATCGCTATTATCAATTACAATAGCGCTTCCATCTTTCCCTTCTTTTGCTGATGCAATAGTTAATCGCGAGACTGCGGCAATAGAATAGAGCGCTTCACCTCGAAAGCCTAAACTTTTAAGGTGATATAAATCATCCAAAGTCGATATCTTGCTAGTAGCATGGCGTTTAATAGAAAGAGGTAAATCTTCTTTAGCAATACCTGAACCGTTATCTACAATTTTTATCTTATCTATTCCACCACCTTCAAGGTAGAGGGTAATCTCGGTACTACCAGCATCGATAGAATTATCTACTAGCTCACGAACAACAGAATTAGGTCTGTCGATTACTTCACCAGCAGCTATTCGTTGAGCTACAAGATTATCTAAACATTTGATAATTCCCATATCAATACCTTAAGGTTGCATAAGTAGAAATCGAAATTACAGAATTACTTAAAGAAGAGAAGCTGTTGATATAGCTAGTATCATATTCATTAACTTGCGGAGCATAGTTAAGTTGAATTCCTAACTCATAGTAGTTAAAGTTCTTTTTAATCTTTAGATAAGCTAAAGTATTAGAAGAAAGCAAACTCTTTTCAAACTCTAAGTTAGCAATTTGATATTTAACTCCTGCTAAATAGAAGCCTAAAGAAAGGTTTGTAGTTTTATCGAGGATGTAGGAGTAATCGAAATTAAGAATATCTGAGGCGAAGTCCTTATCTAGGTAATCTACTAAGTTATCGACTCGATAAGATAATTGTAAGCTATGAGCATCTTTTCTAAGGGTGTAAGCTAAATCTGCATAGTACTTAAATTGATTATCATAGGTAGTAAACTGTGAAGTTTGACTCTCAAAATTATACCCCATCATTTCATAGAAAGGATTAAAGTATTCATAATCATTTCTGCCTTGGTAAGTACCAAAGTTAGTTTCAATACTAGAACTGCTAAAGTTAACTTTAAAACCACCACCAAAAGTAAAACGGCGTTGGTTAGTTGCAAATAAGAATTGTTTAAAGTCGGTGGTACCTGATAAGGTATTAATATTTACTGGTGAAGTAAATAAGAGATTAAAGCTAGTTGGTCCTAAATAAACAGTAAATTTGAGGAACGGGTTAATGTTGATATCATACAAATTGTTCTGTTTTAATAAGAATTGGACTGGCATGTTTAAATCTACATCGTAATCTTGAGTCTTTCCTGAAGGATACATCTTAAGATTACCAACTACTAAATTAGGTTTTGAAAGGTTAGGAGCGATGAAATCGAGTACGCCATAGTTTCCAAATTTTGTACCTAAAACTGTAGTAAGGTTGTCTCTAAAACTATACTTGTTGAAATCTACAAGATTTGAAGATTTATCAAATTTATAGTCGCGAAGCATGTATAGATGGAACGCTGTAGTGCTATCACCAAGTACTAACTTTTTAATAAAGCCTGTGGCATCATTTAAGATGTCAAAAGCTTTTTCAAGTTCAGTGTTTTTGCTTCTTCCAAAGTCATAGATTAAATTATCATAAGAAGAGAACTCAAAGGTGAAATTATCAAGTTTCACTGCAACTGGTACTTGTAAAGTTAGATTGTATTTTTCATTACCAAGTTCTAAGAACGGTAGGAGAGAAATAGTTCCAAAATCTGCTAATTGTGTTTGATAAGCTAAATCAACACCAAAGTTAAAGATTTTGGAGTCAGTTCGTGAAACCGCTGCAAAGTCGTTATAAGCAAAATTCTTAATAATATTAAAGATCTTCAAATTATATACATTGTTGCTGTTGATGAAAGATAAGCCAGTTTCGAAATCGGTATTAGAATAGGAAAGGGTTGCATAATAATCGGTAGTGTTAAGGAATGCTTGTTCAATGTTGGAAAGCAGGCCTTGACTTCTAAAGCCTAAATCTAAATTAAAGTTAGCAAATTTGAAACCAAACGCGGTATCAATATATTCTTGACCTTTGAGCGTTTTAACTTCTTTTAAATCTAAAGGTAAAAGGAGATTTACTCTATAGTTAAAGTATTTATTCTCATAAGATGATTTAAGATTGAGGTTTAAATCTGAGGCGGTATAACCATAGCTTGGTGTGATAAACCCTTGATGAAGGAGACCAAAGTTATAACTGCCTCCGAGCTCAAGATCGAGCCCCTGAATCTTCATAGGAATTGAAAGTGCAATAATAGAATTGCCAATTTCTGGGTTACTGTTAAAATCGATAAAAGTTGCTGCAGTTAAACTGGTTTTAATTTCAAAGCTCTCAGTTGAATAGAAAGGAATTGAAAGATTAACTTCAGGGGTTATAAAACCTTTAGTTAAATCTTCGTTATTAGCTAAAGCGTTAAGACCTAGATTAATTGCAAAATCCCAATTTTTAGAAGCTTGGAATGTAGCAAAATAACTACCTTTAATAACATTGCTATCAAAAGATAAGTCATCAAAGGTTAAGTTTTGATTAAAATACTTAGACTTTAAGAAATGGGTTAAGCTTAATTTACTATTAGTGGAATCATATGCTGCATTTTCTGGGAAGAAAATCATCAAAGGATTATAATAGATATTTTTTTCAAAACGAGAGAGCGATAAGCTAAACTTCTCATTTAACGAGTTGTAGGAGATTCTGTCGATAAAACGCGAAAAGTAATTAAACTGACTCTTAAAATCTTTTTCAATATTTGGGTAGTTGTAGATATGGAAAAGGTCAAAATTAAACCTAGCATTAAAGATACCATTGTTAAAGACCGGCATGATAGCAAAACTAGGGCGAGAGCCTTTCTTGTCATCTAAAGTTAAAGAAGAACTTAAATAAAGCTTAAAAGGACTATTAACAGAAGTGTTTTTAGAAATTACTTTGGTAGTCTTTGATGCGGTTTCAACAGGAGCTAAAGGAATCTCAACTGTTGTAACATTTTTAATCGTTGGAGCATTGATTAACTTACCATAAATAGCAGTTACTTTTGGTGGTGCAATTACTTTATTAAGAATTGCAACTCCATCAACAGTTGTAGTAACAAAATTAGGACTTGTTGGAGCCTCTTCTACAGGAGTTACTTCAACAGTAAGTTCTGGTTGTTTTGGTTTTTTTATAGGTGTAATCTTGGCAGTTGAAGTACTTGCAAACACAGGAGGTGGTGGAAGCTTTTCAGTCTTAACACTTAGCTTAGGCTCGTTAGGCTTTTTATCAGGAGCTACTACAATAGGTAAGATTTCTGGTGTTTTAATTTCTTTTTCAACAGCTGTTTCAACCTTAGTTAGTGTTATTTCAGGTACTGTCTGGAATTCTTTAGCTTTTGCAAGGTTCGATACTTCATTGCTGAAAATAGAAGTTTGAAGATAGTCAATTTCATCTACAAAGATATTTGTAGAGCCTGTAGTAAAATCTATATAAGTGTAGGAGTCGGTATTAAAATGTTTTCTACGAATGCTATCATAAACATCAACTGCTTCTTCTGAGAAGTTGTAAACTCTTTCATAGCGCTCACTCGATTGTATTACATATTCTCCGGCATTCTTAATATGAACTAAAGAGGTTGGGGTGTAACAAGTAATAGTTACATCCTGTGGATAAAGGATGTAAACATTCATTTGACCTGAAACCAGGTAAACAGAAGGATTTGTAGTATCAAAATTAGTTATGGTGAAAATAGAGTTTGGCTTAATATACACTTCTGCGAAATCTGAAAACAACTCAACTTGCTTATTAGCTGTTTTTACAATATATCCGTTGTTGTCAATAGGAGTTGTTAAAGGAACTTCTTCATAGGCGGAATTGTATAAAATAGCATCAGAGCCTGCTTTAATAGTAAATTGAGGCTGTGATAATAACGCAGTGAGAGAAAAAGTCAGTATAGCTATTGAACAGGATACTAATTTTTTTAAATTCATCTTAAACCCTTCTTCTTAAAAAACACTTTTTTAATATAATATCACATATTCAAAAGGAAATACTATAAGAGTTTATAGCTTTTTATCTAGTGAACAGTCAAATTCATGTGCTTTAAATATATGTTCCATAGTTAATTTATCAATATGTTTAAATTCTCTAATTATTGGTTTTAATTTAGCTCTGATATTACTTTGATCATATGGGCATACTGGTTTTACTACAGGTAGATTATAAGCTTGGCTTATACGAAGTAAGGTGTTTTCATGAACTTCAATCAACGGCCTAATAATGTGAAGCTTTCCATCAAAGAATTCTTGAACCGGTAGCATTGTCGAAAAATCTGCACGAAAGCATAAATTCATAAAAGTAGTTTCTACTAAATCATCAAGATGATGACCGAGTGCTATCAACTTCTCATTATGCTCTGCTGCATATTGAAACAAGATTCTCCGTCTATTTCTAGAACACAAATAGCAGTTAAAATCATCCTTAAAAGAAGTAGGAAATTGACTTTCATCAATGATCTTAAAATCGATAGATAAATCGGAAAAATACTTATAAAGCCGCTCTTTTGCTTCTTCTGTTATTGGATGCTCTATCCAGTTTATCATAAGTGCTCGGAGTTTATAATCTACTGGTAACCACTTGCGCCTAAGCGAGAGTGCAAGGGCAAGGGCTAAACTGTCTTTTCCTCCTGAAACTCCTAGTAGTACTTCATCATTTTCTTGAATCATATTAAAGGAGTTTATGGTGCGGCCCGCTTGTTTGATAAAGCGCATTATGTAGGGAGGAATTTTTCCATCTATCAATTCTTGATAATCTAAAGTTTCAGTACTCATCAGCTATAACCTTTTCCATAGCGGTGTGTGATACTCGCTCTGGTGTGAAAATTCTAACTTTTCGAAGGCTTTTTGAAAATAGATTTTTAAATTCTTTATTAAATATTGGATCAATTTGGTCAAAAGGTATTATTTCATTATCTTGAGTTAATACATTGATATCAGATTCGAATTTAATAGGCTCAGGGATGTCGATAATCACTTGGTAAGGTTTTAACCAGCTATACTCTAGTTTTAATTTTTCATAAATTTTATGTTCGGTTTTATGACGAGAGTAAATCTCTTTAGATAAAGTTTCTAACTTGCCTTTATCCTCATAATCTTTTTCAAAACGACATTTGAATAAAGCGCCGTTAATTTCATCACTTATTAACTCGAAGGGCGCAAAGTCTGGATAGAGTTTTGGAAGTTGTGCAAACTCTTCATCATCAATAAAGTATAAATCAGATTCCTTTATAACAGAGTTGGTTAAAGCTTCTAATAAGGCTTTTTTAACCATGGCAGTTGCAGAGCGAGTCTCTTGATGCCAGTATACATTCTTATACATTAAGTACTTACTAAACAGAATATGTTCCACACAGGAAAGTGCGTTATGTCTTATAATGATGTTATCCTTTTTGTATAAAAGAGAGTGGAGTACTTTATCAGTTTCTTGGGTCCCATAAGGAACACCGGCAAAAAACGCATCACGGCTTAAGTAGTCCAATTTGTCAGGATCTAGACTTCCCGATAACAGCTTTCTGTAAATTAAAGTTTCTTCATCCTTAGTTATTATATCTGTATCTATAATTGCACAAACCATTTCTGTCTCTGCACCAATGGAAGCTAAGGCTTTTAAGATATCCTCATCAGATTTTATTATTATGGTAGCTAGATATTCATGCTCAGCAATAGAAAGCTCTTTAAGCGAGTGAGCGTAGGGAAAGTGACCTAAGTCATGAAGAAGACAGGCGGATAGAAAACTAAAGATTCCTTTTTTACTAAAGGGGGGAGCACTATGTTTTAATAGTGTGATTAAAATCTCTCTAGCGAGGTTATAGACTCCTAAAGAGTGGTTATATCTTGTGTGTACCGCTCCAGGATATACATGATAGGTTGGACCGTTTTGTTTAATACGATTCAACTTTTGATATGCTTTAGTTTTAATCAAAGAGTAAAGCGCTTTGTTAAAGGGTATATCACCCCAAAGTGGATCAGTTACAAAATAATCAAAATCTTCAAATAATAGGTTTAATAACTGTGAATTCAATTTATCTTTCCTTTGACAATTTAACGGTTATGTGAAAGCATAAAGTTGTATGAAAAAAGTAATCTTGTTCTCATTAATTATGCTCTTAAGCTTTTCTTTATTTGCAAAAATACTTCCTTTTGATGAAGACCTCGGGCAAATAAGTGAATTAAATACAAAATCTTCGCTGTTTCTTAAATCGATGTTCTCAACTAAATATGATGATGAATGGCTGTTAACTTATGTTAACGATGATGTACAAAAACTTGTAAATTTCTCTTATGGCTCCATTCTTCTAAAAGCCTTGCCTTTAAAAACACCAATATTTTCCATCAATAAAAACTCAGTTAAAGTAAAAGACTTAGATTCAGGGGTAATCTTCTCGCTCTTTGTTGATGAGGCGAACAAGATTACCGCCTTGACTATCTTATAACGCTTCAGCTAGATCAAGTAGTCTGCTAAAGTAAGCAACTGCTTGTCGAACTACCTCAGGATTAGACATATCTACCCCTGCACCTTTTAGTGCTTCAATTGGATACTTTGAGCCACCACTCTTTAAGAAAGCAAGATATGCATCTCTATCTTTTTCTGTTCCGTTTAAAACCTTTTGAGAGAGCGCAATTGCAGCAGAGACACCGGTTGCATACTTATAAACATAAAAAGCACTATAAAAGTGAGGAATACGTAAGCCTTCAAGATCTGAATACTCTTCAAGCTCTACCTGTGGGCCAAAGTACTTAGTTAGCAGTTTTCTGTATTCACCTCTAAGCATTGAAAGAGTTGCCATCTCACCGTGCTCTACTTTTTCATGAACTATCATTTCAAACTCAGCAAACATTGTCTGTCTAAAAAGAGTTGCGACTATATTTGAAAGCTTTGAAGAAATTAAATAAGCTTTTTCCTCTTTTGTTTTGGCATTAGCAATCATATAGGTGGAAAGCAATTCTTCATTGAAGGTGGAGGCTACTTCAGCTTCAAAAATCGTGTAATCGTAGCTGAGAATAGGATTGTTGTTCTTAGAGTAGTAGCTATGCATTGAGTGTCCACCTTCATGAATCAAAGTGGAGACAGAGCGAACAAGTTTAGGGTTGTAGTTTGTGAGAATATATGGCTTACCGGTGTAGCAACCCGCAGAAAACGCACCAGAACTTTTTCCAACATTTTCATATCTATCTACCCAATGTTCGCTCGTTAGGCCTTTGATTAAGGTATTAGAGTACTCTTCACCTAAGCAAGTGATAGAGTTCTTAATAAGAGTGATAGCCTCGTCATAGCTGATGTTAAACTCAATATTATCACAAAGTGGTAGATAGACATCATAATGTTTAATCTTGTCCTTCTTTAGCTTTTTAGCAAGTAAGGCGTAGTAGCGATGTAAAATAGGTAACGATTCATTAACGACTTCAATTAACGATTTATAAACGCTAAGAGGTACCTTGTCAGGATCTAACGCAGTTTCTAAAGAAGAGTTGAAGTTTCTAGCCTGTGCTATAAAGATATCTTTATTAATTGAGCCTTGGTATAAATCTGCTAGGGTGTTTTCATGAGAAAGATAACTTTTATAATAGTTTTTATAAGCTTCTCTTCTGACTTCTTCTTTGTCGCTTAACAAGAAAGTTTGATAAGTTGCATGTGTTAACTCCTCGCCAAAGACCGGCTCGAATTTGAAGTCGACATTGTTTAAGGTCTGGAACGCTTTATGTGGAACACTGAGAGGTTGAGAAGATAGTGCTAGCAATCTTTCCTCTTTTTCACTTAGCATATGAGGTTTTACATCTAACAGCTTTTGAATGTAGACTTTGTAATTCTTAGCTTTCTCATCTTTGATAAAGTCTTCTAAGTAGCTCTCGCTCAGTTCTAGTAGCTCAGAATCAAAGTAGGCGATAGAGGCATAAAACTTAGAAACTAAGTTACCACTTTGTGAGACCATACTTTGGTTAGTGCTATCACTACCATTAGTTTCATAGTTTAAGAAGGCGTAGGAATGAATTACTTCCAGCTCCTTATTAGCCTCTTCTAAGTAGTTAAACGCCTGAAATAAAGTCGCTTTATCTCCAAGCTTTCCTTTAAAGGTACCAGATTGTGTTAACAATCCAGTTTCAAAAGCTTTGAATCTGGTTGCCCATTCCTCATAATCTTTACAAAGGGAGGATAAGTCCCATTTATCATCAAGTTTTACTTCATTTCTTTTAATTGCCATATTTTTAGTCCTCGTTAATTAAATATAATAACTTTCTGCACGCTTTTCCACGGTGAGAATATAAATCTTTTTCTTCAGGTTTTAACTCAGCAGCAGTTTTACCAGTATTTTCTACCAAAAAGACAGGATCATAGCCAAAGCCGTCGATACCACAAGCTGTCAGCGCTATGCTTCCATCGACTTTTTCTTGAATCACATAAAATTGGTCATCTCCTAAATACAATACCAGAGAACACACAAAGTGTGCTTTACGATTCTCTTCTCCCTCTAATAACTTTAAAAGGTAGGTATATTGTTCACGAGAGGAAATGTGACCAAACACATCATAACCAAAGCGTGCTGTTTTTACCCCTAAAAGCGAGGGGAGAGCTTCAACGATAAGCCCGGAATCATCAGCAAGTACTGGTGCCTTTACCAAGGAATAGAGCGTTTTTGCTTTAATTAAAGCATTTTCTAAAAAGGTTGAACCTGTCTCTTCAGGATCAAATTCAAGTCCAAGCTCCTTTGGTAGGATTATCTCGTGTCCTTTTAATAAGCGTTCCATTTCGCTTTTTTTATGGTTATTGTTGCTGGCAAAATAAAGTTTCATTTGAGTCCTCTGCTGTTATAGGTTTTTCATCTATTATAGCGGAGGGCTGGTTAAGGTTCAATTCTTTTAAATTTGCTTTAAGTTCTTTTTTAGTTTTACAAATCGTCACAGAAACTGTATTGGAATTCTTGAAAAAGATATCTGCAATTTGGTTGATAGTTAGACCTTTGTTCTGGTCTTTAATTTTGGCATAATTATTATCTATCATGGTAAGGCAACGCTTTTTAAGGAGTAAGATTTCTTGACGGGACTCAGGTTCAAGACATTGCATAAGCGCCTCATCATATTTGAGCAAGCGTTTCCAATGGGCAATCGATAAAGTTTGTAGTTTTTCAGCTTGTTCAATTTTCTTAGCAGACCATAACTTCATAGCAATATTGAGGTTGTCAAAATGAAAGGTTTGGCAATCATAAACTTCAGCCCAGTGTTCTATCTCTTCATTACTAAGTTCATTATGAGTTGAAAGCAAAATCATTATAATAGCTCTTCGTGCCGCCTTCTTCTTTAAGTAGTTATGAAGAAAGTTAGCTTCTTTGTCTTCAAATTCAATATCTGTGGGTTTTAGCTTTACAATGGTTTCACAGATAGGGTATAAATCTGTTTTAGTAATATTGTTTGGGTTTAAATAATTTTCTTCTACGGTTTCCTCTTCTGTTTTTTGATAAGGAGTATATTCAACAGTATCCTCATTTAAGAAAGCATCAAAGCAGAGTAGATCTTCCCTCTCTTTTTCAATATTGTAGGCATGAAGCATAAAGAACTTAGCCCTATATTTAATTATTTGAACTAAGAAGGGAAGAAAGTCTATTTTAGATAAGCGGTAGCTATCAATTATTTGTGGCACTTTTGTCGCTATATCTAAATAGAAGTCACCAATGTAATCTTCATTCACAAGACGAAACTTTTGTGGAATTAGATAAAGCAGTATCTGAATTTTATTAGTTATCTGCATATAAAGTTGAGCTCTTTTATCAGGGTCAGTTTCAACATAATAGGCTCTAATAAACACAGTTAATCTCTTAGAATCGGCATTGCTATAAATCGGTTTTTGCATATATCCTCCTGCGGTTTGTAAGGATTAGCTATGCAAGGATTAGGCCAAAAAAAATACACCCAAACATTTATTAGGTGTATCTTGTTTATTGATAATAATTTATAACTTAGAACTATTATTTACAATTTTAGTTTGTTAAGTTTTGTTCAGCTTTCAATTTCATTAGTGTCTAGTAAATCCTTAATTGCAGTAGTGACCAAGGTGATAGATTCAGCTAGTGTTTTCTTAAGGCTAGCACCGGAGGCAAAGAAGTGTCCGCCACCGCCAAAGCTTTGTGCAAAACTGCCAACATCGACCTTGCTATCCTTTTTACTGCGCATACCAACTACTATGCAATCTTCTTTTTCTTTAAAGAAGAAGACTACCTTAACCCCTTTTACTGTTAATAACTGGGAGTAGAGGACATCTGAAACACTATCTGCTAACGCCTCTTGATGGTTTTGGTAAGTATAGAGCACTTGTCCATCATAAATAGCAATTGTGCGATTTACTAAGGTACTGATTTCTTTGTAGTAATCGAGTGTTTTACCATCATTTAAAGTATCAAATACTTCATAAGGTTCAACACCTTCTTTTACATATTCTGTAACGATACGTAAAGATTCTTCAGCATTACTTCTTCTTAAGAAGTGATAAAACCCTGTATCTGTACAAAAGCCAATATAAAGAAAACGTGCTAAATCGTAGGTAAGGGGGATCGCTAAAGCTTTTCTTAACTGTTCTAACACTAAGGTAGTTGAAACAGATTCTGGAACTATATAGCTAAATTCTGGTTTGCAAAAGTTTTCTCCAGAGCTATGATGGTCAAAAACAATTCGCTCTAGCGTTGACACTTTGTCAAAGATGAGACCCGGACGGTCTATAGTTGAACAGTCGACAACAATTACTAAAGGATTCTTCTTAACAAGCTCATCAGGTACTTCAGTTGCAAAGTAGAGGCTATATGGATTGATATCACTACGGTTAAAAGGGCCTTGGTTAAATAAATGGCACTTCTTACCTAATGAGGAGAGCATATAGGAAACTGCTAACTGGGACATAACACAATCCCCATCAGGGTTAGTATGTCCAAAGATAGCAATTTCTTCAGCCTCAGTTATTTTTTCAATTAGTTTTGGATTAATTGTCGGATATAAGGTTTCCACTTGTAACTACCTTTGGCAAGGAGCCTGAAACTACGTTGTCTTTATCAACAATAATTTCTTCAACGCCTGGGGTTGAGGGTATATCATAAGATACTTCTAACATTAAATCTTCAACAATGGAGCGAAGTCCACGTGCACCAGTTTTTTGATCAATTGCTTTTTGAGCAATCGCATCTACCGCATCCTCTGTAAAGGTGAGCTTTACATTATCTAAACCGAAAGAAGTAATATACTGCTTAAGAATTGAATTCTTTGGTTCAGTTATAATTCTTGTTAAATCAGATTTAGACAAGTTGTTTAAACTTACACGGATAGGTAATCTTCCGATAAACTCAGGAATAAGACCAAATTTGATTAAATCATCTGGGTGAATTTGCTTATAGAGCTGCGTTAAGTCTTTTTCTTCATGACTGACAATATTAGCACCAAAACCTACTGGTTGAGTTGCAATACGTTTTTCAATAATCTTATCAAGACCTACAAAGGCTCCACCGCATATGAAGAGGATGTTACGAGTATTAATCTTAAGCATCTCTTGGTTAGGGTGCTTTCTTCCGCCTTGTGGTGGAACAGAAGCATCGGTGCCTTCAATAATCTTTAATAAAGCTTGTTGAACACCTTCTCCAGAGACATCTCTTGTGATAGAAACGTTTTCACCTTTTTTAGCAATCTTATCAATTTCATCAATAAAGATAATACCTCGTTCAGCTGCTTTGATATTATCTCCCGCATTTTGAATGAGTTTTAAAAGAATGTTTTCAACATCTTCACCAACATAGCCCGCTTCTGTTAGAGTCGTAGCATCAGCAATAGCAAAAGGTACGTTAAGTTTTTTAGCAAGGGTTCTTGCTACTAAGGTTTTACCAGTTCCTGTTGGACCAATTAAAAGAATGTTGGATTTATCAATTTCTACACCAGATTGTTGAATCTTAGATTGATATTTAACACGCTTGTAGTGGTTGTAAACAGCAACAGAAAGTACACGCTTAGCTTCTTCTTGTCCAATTACATATTCATCAAGGTAATCTTTAATTTCTTTTGGAGTCGGAATTTCTTTCAGCTCTGGAGTGCTAGCATCATCTTCATAAGAAGGACTATCTTGTAAAATAGTCATGCAAGTTTTGATACATTCATCACAGATACTGACGCCAGGACCATTGATTAGACGATTAACTTGGTCAACACTCTTTCCACAAAAGGAACAACTTCTTGAACTTCTTGCCATTAGTTCCTCTCCATTACAACATCTGCGATATTGAAAGCTACAGCTTCTTGAGCACTAAAGAAGTGGTCTCGTTTAATAGCTTCGTTAATTTCATCGACAGTCTTTTGGGTATGTTTTGCTAAAATTGAAGAGGTTAGGGTCTTAATACGTTTCAACTCTGCAGCCCCAATAATAATATCGGAAGCTTGTCCTTCAACTCCACCAGATGGTTGGTGAATCATAACACGGGCAGAAGGTAAGATATAACGCTTACCCTTTGCACCACCAGAAAGTAATATGGATGCCATAGAACAAGCCTGACCTAAACAAATTGTTTTGACGTCTGGCTTGATATATTGCATTGTATCATATATGGCCAATCCTGCAGTAACACTGCCACCAGGTGAATTAATGTACAAGTTGATGTCTTTCTCAGGATCTTCACTTTCTAAGAAGAGAAGCTGAGCAATAATTAAATCTGCCATATCATCACGAATCTCACCATCTACGAAGATGATTCGATCTTTTAATAGGCGAGAAAAAATATCATACTGTCTTTCACCTGTACCTGATTGTTCTACAACATAGGGTACTAGTGTATTCATGCGAGGATTTTTATCCAATTTGATACTCCTTATTTGTTTTCTTCTACAACTTCTTCAGCTTTACCAGCTAAGAAATCTGCATAGGATAATTTTTTACCATCTTTAAATGTATTGTTAGCTAAAAGGAAATCTGGAACCATGCTGTAGGTAAGATCATCTTTAATCATTTCTGTATACATTTCGATTTGTTTTGCATCTGTAATTTTAGAAGTCATTTCAGCAACTTGTTTGTTAAATTCTTCTTCATTAGGTTTGAAATCTTCAGCTTTTTGAATCTTCTCCATAATGAGTTGAACTTTTAAGTTTTCAGTAGCTGGTTCTCTCCAAGAAGCTAATACAGATTCTTTAGATTGGCCAGAAAGTTCGAAATACTTTAATAGTTGTTCTTCAGTGAGGTTAGGATTGTTCTTTAAAAGATCTTTCCATTGATTCTCAACTTGGAAATCAATCATTGAAGATGGAATAGTGATAGTTGTAGCTTTAGAAACTTCACCAATTAACTTGCTGAGTTTATAATCTTTCATTCTGGCTTCAAGATTAGTTTTCAATTCAGAAGTTTTTGCATCAACTAAATCTTTAACAGTCTTGTATTCATCTTTAACGTCTTGAGCAAATTCATCATCAAGAGCTGGGAGTTGTCTTTCTTTAACATTGGTCATCTTAACGAGTAAAGAAATTGTTTTACCAGCAAGATCTGAGTTTTCAAAATCAGCGCCATAGGTCTTTGCAATTGTCTTTTCTTCATCTGTGCTCATGCCAACAACTTCTTCATCGATTTGGTAGTAGTTATAGGAAGAGCCAATGGTGAAAGTGAAATCTGCACGGCTAGTACCTGCAACTTCATTGCCTTCGCTATCGAGTTCAACATAGTTGATAGTAACGATATCGCCTTTAGCAGCTGGAGTTGTTTTAGCAATTACCATAGCATTTTGATCTCTTAAAGCATCAATTTCTTTATCTACATCAGCTTTTTCAACTTCTACAACTGGAACTTCAACTGTTAAACCTTTGTAAGTGCCAACTTCAAATTGTGGCTTTACTTCATAGTTAACAGTAAAAGTTACATCTGAATTAGCTTTAAAAGGAATTAAAGATTCTTCATCCTGCAATACTGGTGTGTAGAATGGGAGTGGCTTTTGCTCATCTGTTAAAGTGTCAATACAAGCTTTTAAGTTATCTTCCATACATTGGAAAGTAACATCTTGTCTTAAGGATGCACCGATTTTCTTCTCAATTAAAGCGATAGGTGCTTTACCTTTTCTAAAGCCATTGAAAGTTGCTTCTTTAGCATACTTGTCCAATTGTTTTTTGTATGCTTCTTCAATTGAAGCAGCATCAACAGTCAGCGTTAAAGCGACCTGTGAGTTTTCAAGTTCTTTGATACTCTGATTAGCAAACATATTTGCCCTTCCTTATACTATGTCTTTTCAGACTAAATTGATATTTGTTTTTCAACTTTTCTATCATAACGATTTTCCCTTTTTAAGTCTATGCTTCAAAGAGAATGTCAGTTAAACATATTGATAAAATAAGAAAAAATCTAGATAAGAGCAACTTATTTTAATAAAATTTCCAAATTATTAAATGTTTTGCACTAATTACATAGCGTGTATAGGAAAATATCTTCTAAAGCCGTGTTGATAACCTTGTAACTAGCTTTAGTATTGTTCCCCATAATTAATTGGTAAACCTTAAAGCTTAAGAGTTTCTAGCTTTGCAGTATAATTCTTATCCTTTTCATCATAATTGATACCAAGCGCTATCACTTCTTTATAGCCGCGCAGTGTGTGAGAATAATGTTTATCTATTATCTGAGCTAAAGCGACAGAGGAATCTTCATTTCTTTTAAGTTCTATTACCATTGGTGGAGTAGAGACCCCTTTTTTTGGAAGATAGCACACATCCGCTCTTCCATAACCTGAGGTAAATTCTCTAATAGGTTCA
>Ga0172378_10001957_pt1 | contig 19187 bp, 16 predicted proteins | sample GrowelOW332metaG_FD_119755 | JGI IMG/M metagenome (GOLD analysis project Ga0172378, IMG submission 119755) | Groundwater microbial communities from an aquifer near a municipal landfill in Southern Ontario, Canada - Pumphouse #3_1 metaG | ecosystem: Environmental > Aquatic > Deep subsurface >... | reverse complement strand
CATCAGGACATTGGACGACATACGAAAACTTCCTTTCATGAAGAAAACGGATCTGAGGGACAATTATCCCGATAAACTCTTCATGAGGCCCTATGATGAGATCGTCAGAGTGCATGTCTCATCCGGCACGACCGGAAAACCGACGGTCGTTGGCTACACGCACAACGACCTGGAAAATTGGTCGGAATCCTTGGCAAGGGGAATGACCTCCTTCGGAATGGGTAAAAAGGATATGCTTCAGAACAGCCACGGTTACGGTCTGTTCACAGGAGGCCTGGGAATACATGCCGCAGGTGAGAAAATAGGCGCGACCGTTCTTCCTACCAGTACCGGAAACACCAATCGTCAGATAGATCTGATGATCGATCTTCCCGTGACGACACTTGCAGGAACACCATCGTATCTCTTTCATATAGCGGACACATGCGAACAGAAAGGGATCGATATACGTAAAGATACAAAGGTCAGAATGGCCATAGCAGGAGGGGAGCCGTGGTCGGAGAGCATGAGGAAGAAACTCCAGGACCGTACGGGCATACATGTGCACAATTGCTATGGTGCGAGCGAATTCTATGGTCCGATGTTCCTCGAATGCAGCGAACAGAAGGGTGCCCATGTCTGGGCGGACCTCTGTTTGATGGAGATATTGGATGAGGAAGGGAATCCTTGTAAGGAGGGGGAACGCGGAGAACTTGTGGTCACCATGCTGCAGAAGGAGGCCTTTCCGCTTATTCGATATAGGATCGGAGATATCTCGAGCCTTAGCTGGGAAAAATGTCCCTGCGGGAGAACGCATCCGCGCTTGCAGAGACTCTCTGGCAGGACGGACGACATGATGGTCGTCAGGGGCATCAATGTCTTCCCATCTCAGATAGAGTCCGTCATAGGCGAAATGCCTTTCCTCAGCCCGTTCTATCATCTTACCCTCAGCAACGTAAACTACATGGACAACCTGAGGGTGGAGGTCGAGCTTAACGAAGAATCCATTACCGACGATATGATCGAATTGTCGAAGATGGCAAAGAGACTAGATGTGAGATTGAAAGAGATACTGAACATCAAAGCGGAAGTGAAACTTGTACTGCCAGGAACCCTGGAGAGATTCGAAGGGAAGGCGAAACACGTAACCGATAACAGAAACTATGACTGAGGTAGCGTGAACGCGGACAGACCATCTGCCGTTGTGTAATGGCGGGGTCATACGCCCCGCCACGGCGCCTTGCTATCAGTCACTGTGCTCCGATACGCCTTTTGTAAGCATCTCTCCGGCTGATCCAGAGCAACTCGGTTTGATCATACATCCTATTATCAGCGCGATGACCGACAGAGGCAATCCTATTATCAGAGGGTCTACGAACGTCAGTGGACCTGCGAGCAATGTGTTGACACCGAAGATCACATGACATAATCCTATCATGTTGGCAATTCCGCCGTTGACGAAGAATGCCCAAAATGCCCATGATACCGATCCGACGATGATACTCAGTCTCGCACCGTTCACATTCGGCTTTCCTTTACAGAATAGACAATACGCATAGGCTGGTAGAAGAGTCGCAGCCGTCAGCCCCATGAATATGGATGTTGCCTTCGCGATGATGTTCTCAGGCATATAGAACGCCACCACAACGACGACAAACGTCATTACCAACGTCATGGTACGATCCGCTTTCAGAGAATGGACATCCGTACCGGACCTGATCTTTCCGCGTCTCGTTTGTATCTGCGACCACAGGTCGTATCCCCCGGAGACGCCCATGGTATGCAACAATGCACTCATCGTCGAGATAGATGCACACAACAGGGCCAAAACAAACAGAGATGTGAATATATCGCCGAATGTCACCCCTGAGAACAACTCTATCACGAATGTCGGCATTATCATATCGACATTACTCACATAGTCTATGGCCACCTGTCCGTACTCATTGTAGAAATATACATTGGTCAAGGCACCAACCGTGTATGCCGAACCGACGATGACGAGCATGAATATGCTTCCGACGACCAAGGACTTCGTCATACTTCTATCATCAGAGGCGGTCATGAACCTGGCCACCAACTGTGGCTGTGCAAGTGCACCGATACCCACACCGAGCAGGAATGTCGTCACAACCGTCAGCCAAACATCGCTTCCGAATGTCGAGAACGATGTCCAGCCGTTCATTCCCGAATCACTCAATGCCTGAAGCTTACCTGATCCCGAGAGCGTCACATCCCACAGATTGGATAGATTTGAGTTTACACCGAATATGTCCAGACTGCCATTGCCGAGAACAAGGTACGTGAAGATAAGAATCACAGCCATTCCGATGAACATTACGCCGGCCTGCAGAGCGTCGTTGTAGATGACGGCGATTATCCCGCCATATGTGACATACAATGCGGTTATCAACGCAAATACCAATAGTGCGATATTTCTGTTGATTCCCGTAACGGCCTCCAAAAAATTTACACCGCCCAGCATCACCGCCGCACAATATATCGGCATCCCCACCAGAATGATGAGCGCACTCAGCGTTCTGATGGAGGGTGATTCGAATCTTTTTCCGAGCAGATCGGAAAACGTATACGCCCCCAATTTTTTTCCGAGTCTTCTTGTAGGTTTTCCGAAAATAGTGAAAGCCACGACCAATCCCACAAAAAGGTTCAGAAAGACCAACCAGACCAGCGACATTCCGTACTTCGCCGCCTGACCGCCGAAGCCGACGATTGCGGATGCACTCAGAAAAGTCGCTCCGTAAGACAGGGCCAGTATGACAGGACTGATCTTCCTTGTACCGAGAAGGAACTCGTCGGATCCTCGTGTCTGCCTGTACCCATACCACCCCAGGAACATTGTGACCGTGAGGAACAGTATGGTCATGATGATGAAAACGGTCGTATTCATTATTTGTCACCGTCACTGTCTTTCTTCAGCCACGCATATACACAACAGAAAATGACCGTTGCAAAACAGGCCAAGTAACCTCCCCAGATCCATGGGTCATCAATACCGAACATCAAATCATCTCATTGTAACATGCTAACACTTAGCACGGTTTCAACCACATCCCAAAAACAATATATAAACCATTGTATGGGCGAAGTATCCAGCAAAAATTTTGTACATTGTTTTTACACAAAAAGACATTTCAGCACTGAATTTTCACAAGAAATTAAATATGCAACATGCTTAGAGGTATCCGTTAGGCTAGACCGGGATGTTTGGCGTATCCTTGTATACCGAAACCGTCAATACGCGGAGGTGACAGCAGGGGACGGCGTTCATGGAAGCCACAAGCCCACAAAGTAACTATGAGATCCTGTCTTGCGGGGTCGGCGTCTGCACCTGAGACGACCGGAGGGTCGTCAAGGATGCACCAATCGAGGAGAACGGGTCAGGCCCTGACGGGAGCAGCCTTACCTTGAACTACTGACGCTCGCAGGGAAGCGGGGTCGAGAAGCGATGTGAATCACTTGCGGTGGAAATTACGTCTACCCTTGTGGCCTAACGCCTTTCTCTGCGATCCTGGGATTACACCCCGTGATTATCTCCTTGCCGAAGTCGAACAGTACTTTTTCCCGACCTCCCGATCTGAGAGAAAGGATCGGACCTTCGTCGACCGTGCCCACAACGGCACCTTCGCACCCGACACTCTTGAACAGTTCGATTATCTCTTTGGAATTTTGACGCGGACATGCAAAGACGAATCCGCATCCCTGATATGCCAAAATCCATTGGATGAAATCCACACCTTCTGGGATCGGAATGAGATCCAGATCGATCCATCCCCCTTTTCCGGAAGATTCCAGTAGCATGCCGATTGTTCCGATGCAGCCGGGATTGCTCATATCTTTGGCCGCATGACACAGGTGCCTTGATGCTATCACGCACATCGCCGACATCTGATCCTGGACTATCTTGTCATCTTTCTTGGATGTCGTATCCCATGCATACTTCAGATTCGGCGGGAAGAATCCTTCCAGATCCATAACGAAAACTATATCGTCTCCGGCCTGTGCCGTATCGCTCCTGATCAAATCCGCTCTGGGAACCGAGCCTATAATGGAGATATCGATGGCATGGTATTGACAATCAGGGTGTGTGTGTCCCCCCACGATCGGAACGTTGAACTTCCTTACGGCACGCTCCATCCCTTTCAATATCTGTATGCAGACCTTGTCCTCCTTCACTGACATGACGTCCACCATTGCCAATGATTTACCGCCCATTGCGGCAATATCGTTCACATTTACCAGAACGGCGAAGTATCCTGCATAGTAGGGGTCGGCTCTCACAAGGGACTCCATTATCCCATCCGCCGCGAACAAAATACAATCGTCACCGAACTCGATGGCCGCAGCATCCTCCCCTTCAGAAGCCACAACGTTGACGAAGGAGGCGGTCGGTAAGAACCTGACTATCTCATGGATTGTGTGCTTTCTGGTGATTCCAGGAAAGGACCTTATCGCATCAATGACACTGTCCAAGGTCATGCGGGGACATTGATAGCTTCTGATAAATAACTGTTGCAGATCCTACAACAACCTGGTCTGTTTGGTTTCCATCACAAGATGTTTCGAATCCTTCACGTCCAACGTTATGTCTGCAAGAATCTCCATATATTGATCCGGAAAGTCTTTCGATGGGAAAACCGCAGACTGACTCGGTACAACATTTCCTGCGCGCCTCAACACCTTCTTACACTCGTTTATCTCGTGGTCCAGGGCCTCCCTCCCTATCGGTCTGCTGACGCCTGCGAGTTTCAACTCTGATGTGAATACGGGCCTTTTGAACAATTTGAACAGAACGTAGAGGATGAGCTCATCCGCATCCTGAGAGAATTTCCTGCACGATTTCCCCACAGTTTCATAGATGCTCTCAGATACTGGTTTCACCGGCTGATATATCTTTGAAGGGGGGACGTCCCTCTCTTTCAATATTCCCATATCCGTCAACGCACGGAGATAACCCGTCACGATGAGACGATGATACTTGAACCCCATATCCTCAAGATCCTTTGAGAGCGAACTGATTGATTTACCGTCTTTTCCTAGACGTTCTATCAGGATCCTGTAGAACTCTTTCTCTGGATTGTACATATAGACATATGGTAACAAATATGATAACCTATAAATCTTCGTATCAGAGGGCTGAAATTCCAATCCTAGACAATCGAATATCCAAAGACATGTCCGTCTTCATCCTCTGCTTGCCTGTCATACTATAAAATCGAATTGAAATAAGGAAATATTTCCTGTCATGAAACAAATATAATTTAATCCGAAGCGAAAAAAAAGTCCCGATATCTGATAATCTATAAGCTTTCACAACTAGTTTCTCTCAGATCGTGAATGCTATGGGGTCTGCTGTTTCAAAATCCAAATATCATATTTCTTTAATCTTCACTCCTTTGTTTAACAGTCATATATTTTTTTACTGGATATATATAATTGATAACTAATATGATAACTATATTGATAATTAATCAAGCTTAATATTTTACCACATCTAGTTCAGAAACGACTTTATATTGACGGCACAAATGATACTATTCGCTCTTTAATTGCGTAATGGGGTGCAGTAAAAATGAAAACAAAAACCGAATTGAAGAATGTGACGGGTTCTAGAAGCGAATCGACGGAGATAGGTCTCTTCGTCAGGACGTCCGACGAAGAACTCAAGAAATGGGACAAGCAGAAGATTTACGATGCACTGATCCGTGAGACCGATATCAATAAGGATACAGCTTCAATCGTTGCCAAAGAAGTGGAGAAGATGGTATCGAAGATGGACGTGGAGTATATCACGGCACCCCTCATAAGAGAACTCACCAACGCAAAGCTAATGGAATACGGACTGGAAGACATCCGCAAACAACATACCCGTCTCGGTACCCCTATCTTTGATGCAAGAGAGATCATCATGTCCCCGAACAAGGAGAACGCTAATGTTCCCCACGGTCCAGAAGCGACAAATCTAACTCTCGCAGAGAATATCAAAAAGGAATTCGCGCTCCTCGAGGTGTTCAGTCCCGACATCGCAGATGCACATATGAGTGGACTCATACACCTCCACGATCTCGGAATGATCGATAGACCGTATTGCAGTGGTCAGTCCATAGAGTACGTGAAGAAATTCGGATTGAACCTTCCCAACGCGCTCTCCATAGCAAAACCCGCGAAGCATCCAGAGGTATTGATCGAGCAGATAATAAAGTTCTCAGCAGCGCTTCAGGGACACTTTGCAGGCGCAATAGGATGGGATGCGTTCAATGTCTTCATGGCGCCGTATCTTGTCGATGTCGATGATGAGAGGATGCATCAACTTGCCCAGATACTGATATACGAGTTCGCACAACAGGCAGTGGCACGCGGCGGTCAGTCCATATTCAGCGACATAAACCTCTATTGGGAAACCCCCGACCATTTCGTAGGCGTCCCCGCTATAGGGCCCGGAGGGGTGTACACAGGAAAGAACTACGAAGACTATGAGAGGGAATCACAGGCCTTCGTCAATGCCCTCATGGATGTTTACATCGACGGCGATGCTATGGGGAGACCTTTCTTCTTCCCGAAACCCGACGTCCACATCACCGAGAAATTCTTCAAGACTCCAGGTCACGAAGAATTCCTGTACAAACTGTCGAAGCTCGCCTCGGAGAAGGGAAATACGTATTTCATATTCGACCGCGGGAACACCGCAAGGATCTCCGAATGCTGTCGCCTTGCAATAAACTTGGATGCCAAGGACCTGGAGCTTACCAAGACACCATGGAAGATGAGATTCTCTGCAATGCAGAATGTGACCATTAACCTGCCAAGGATATCATACATCTCGGATCATGATGAGAATAAGCTGTTCTCACACATCACGGATTGTATGGATCTCGCAGCCAGGGCACATGTACAAAAGAAGGCTTTCCTGAAACAGTTATTGGACCTTGGCAATCATGGCCCACTCTCGTTGCTCACGATGAATCCAGATGGCGAACCGTATTACATAATCGAGAACTCGAAATATCTGGTGGGTCTGCTTGGCCTGAACGAACTCGTGCAATATCATTTCGGACAGGAGATCCATGAATCCAGGCAGGCACAGATGTTCGCCCTGAAGGTAATAGCCTACATGAAAAAAGAGGCCGACAGGTTAGGTAAGGAATACGGAATAAAGTTGGCACTTGAGCAGACCCCTGCCGAATCCACGGCATACCGGTTTGCAAAACTCGATCTTAAAGAATTCCCAGAGCAGGCCAGAACCACAGTGAAGGGCAATCTGAGTGACGGAGAGGTCTATTACACCAACTCCACGTACATCAATGTGGGAGCCGATATCAGTCCTATAGAACGTGTCAAGATAGAGGGTATGTTCCATCCCCTCATCGATGCCGGTGCGATGACACATATATGGCTCGGCGAGTCCAAGCCTTCACCCGAAGGCATCGCCGCATTCGTCGTGAAGACGTTCCATAATACCCAGAACACCCAAATTGCATTCAGTCCCGAGTTCACGTCCTGTCTGGATTGCGGTCAAACCACCAGAGGTCTTTCGGAAACATGTCCCAAATGTGGATCGTCACATATCGAGGGAATCACGCGTGTGACCGGTTTCTTCTCCAAGATATCCGGATGGAACAAGGGCAAAATCGGAGAACTTAAGGATAGGATGAAGGGGCAGTGCATCTGAACGCCATCAAAACTACATACCCCCAGCGGGGTTCTTTTCCATTTTTCATCTGTCTAGGATTTATAATGCGACTGCATACCCTCGGGTGGATTGGTACGATCTGATGAATACAACATACTTGGCTCTGCTGATTCTGCTCATCGTCTATGTTCCGTTTTACATCTACGTCAGAAAAAGCGATAAGATGGCTGCTCACGGCATAGTACCGTACGGACCGCTGGTAATGTTCAAGACCAAGTGGGGCTTGAAGACGATGGACCGTCTCTCAAAGCATAAGAGGTTCTGGGGAATATTCGGTCTCATCTCCAAGGTCATGTCTCTCATACTCATGATCTTCATCGTGATGATCCTGGTAATCGACCTCATACTGATCCCGAGTGCCATAGGAAAGGGCGGCGTGGGAATCGAATACGCACTTGCGATACCCGGTCTCAATCCGATGTTGCCTTTGGTGTACGGTGTTATCGGGCTCATAATAGCGATGGTCATACATGAGATGGCACACGGAATCCAGACCCGGGCCAATGATATGGATGTCGATTCGTCCGGAATCCTGTATGGTGTCGTACCTTTGGGTGCATTCGTGGAACCGAATAACGAACAGGTCATGAAATGTAGCAGAAAGGCTCGAATGGACCTCTATTCAGCAGGTATCGCGACAAATTTCATTGCTTCGATAGTCTTGTTCATACTGATGTTCGCTTGTCTTTCAGGCGGCCTTACCACCGAATACGGAGATAATCCCGCGATCTCGGCGATAGTAGCAGACTCGCCTGGTGACCTTTCTGACATTCCAGCCACTGCGATCATTGTGAACATCGACGGAAACGGCGTTTCATCAATGGATGATCTGAACGATATCGTATCCGAGTATCGTCAATATTCTCTCACTTATACATACAAAAACGATACCGAAACAACCGATATAATGCTGGGTACATACATCAACGGCGTCGTGTCCGATACACCCGCATCGAAATATCTGGAAAAGGGCATGTTCATTCTGAGCATGGAGAATGTAACTCAGGGCGGTTCCGTTGTGACGATAGGAACGAACAGTCAATTCACAGAATTCATGTCCACGACCGACCCCAATGATGTCGTAAGGATCACGACCGATACCAGCATCTATCCTTTCGAGATCACCCTCTCCGAGAATAACGGAATTGGATATCTCGGCGTCAGCACAAGTCTGTCAGGTATGACTTTCACCACGCCTGACAAGACATTGGAAGGTGCCACGAATCCGTTCAGCAACTGCGACACCGTATCTTCCTACGCATTGGCAACGATGAATTATATCGGCGGACCCTTCGCGGGTTATTCACCCATTCCTGAAAGCACCCAGTGGTGGTTCGACAGCAGTTTCCTCCCCGATGATGTCTTCTGGATCATCATATCGGTCATCTTCTGGACATTCTGGCTGAACCTGGTGCTAGGTATATCCAATGCGCTTCCGGCAGTACCGTTCGACGGAGGATTCCTCTTCATGGGCGGTATGGATTTCATACTGGAAAAGACCGGCATGAGAAACACCGAAAAGAGAGAAAACGTCGTGAACAGGATATCCTCTTTCGTGACCTACGCCACTCTGTTGATATTGATTCTCGTGATGGTCGTCGTCATATTCTGACGATTTCGACACCTGGTGTATTCAGATCCTCGATTATCCTTTTTGCCCAGGCCAATTTCCTTTTCTTAGTATTTCGGTCTGAACCCTCCTTAACGGACGGATTCTCATAATCGAATCCCACCAAATTTATCTTTTTGGCACCGAAATGCCTTGCGAGGCATACGGAACGATCACCGTCGGTGAACCCCCCGAAATTACGTACCACATGGTCTGGAACGGATTGGGTCGTCAGAACCACCTTCCCTTTGAAATCCTTGGCATGTTTCATTATTGATTCAGAATTGTCCCCATGCGCATGTATCAATGTCAACGCACCCATCCGCGAAGCTTCCTTCTGAGCTTCCACATCCCCGTCCAGATCCGTTACGACTATATCCGGAATGATCCCCGCAGCCATCACTTTCGACGTGGCGGAACCTGATGCGATAAGTGTCCCCGATGCTTCGAACGACACCAGAGACTTCCCTAACGTATCCGCATCACCGAAGATAACGACCTCTTCTCCGATCAGCGATTCGATCTCCTCATCCGAAACGTGCTCTGCGTTGGGCATCAATGCACGCAGCAGTCTTGCCGAATCCTCATCATCCGTCCTGTCGTAACCCATATCCGACAGGATAAGAGAGTAGACTGGTTCCCACTCACTGAACCGCATCCGTATCTGCACCTTCAGCCACTGATTTGAAGTACCTGTTGAAGGACGCTTGAATCAATCCGGCCATTATTACTAAACCTATCCCCACCAATACTTCGAGTATGACTATTACGTAATCGACTGAACCGTAACCCATATAGTTCCTGATGAAATCCAGCCCTCCCTGGATGACGAATGCGATACCGAATGTGTTTATGGTACCGACCATGAAACTACGTGCGACCTTCTTGGTGGAAATATAGTCGTTCAGCATCTTGCCGAAGTCCTTCATGAAATGCGCAAAGACGATCGGCCACATAGCATTGATCACAAACAGCAGCAGTATGTAGAAGATACTGTTGTCCATATCCGACCTGACCGCGTACGCACCCAGAACTATGCCGCATATGGATAGGGCTATCGCCAATACCGTAAAGGCCGCCATAATATTCCCGGACCTGACATATCTACTCCAACTGGTAATGTAATCGACCACTACATCCATGACATTGAACGCATACAGCAGTATCATACCACCCAAGATCATTATGACTATCGGTGACGAAAGTTGATAGATGTAACTTCCATTACCTGTGATTAGATACGCATAGATCCCCTGTATCACATATATGAACGCTATCATACAGAGGAAAGCGCCTATTGGAGCAAGGAACCTTTTTTTCTTCTGCGGATCGGCGAGCATCTTGGACAGAATATACAACGTACCTTCGACACCGGGTGCCTGTTTCACGAATACCCTTTTCACGGAGTCTATCCTCACACGCGAGGAGATGATCGGATAGACATATTCATCCTCCGCACCGTCACCGACGAGTATGGCACGATCGGGTTTAATCTGGTCGATCACTATCTCCAACTGATCCACCAGTGCAGAATCCGACTTGTGGCCCACCTTCTGGTCCCCGCAGATAAGGGCGATCTCAACATCCCTGCCGTCATCATGCAGTTCCTTGTAGATATTGATGGCCGCCAAAAGCGCATTGACATCTGAATCCTCTGGATCGACTATTCCGAGATCGATAGCCGCAACTGCAGCCTCGTCGATGCCTATCAGCGGTGTCTTCACGCCGCCTTTGACACCGAAATCGTCATCCCTGTCAACAACCAGAACCAGTGTTTTAGTCACAGCATCTAATCGACATTACGTCTTTATAGTTATTGCGATAAAGACCCTTTGAAGATTAAAAGAACATATTTTTATCCATATCTTCCATCTCCATCGGTATGCATGTGAAGTGGCATGGGCATTCATGCTTTGAATTCTCGAATGACGATCTGGACATCGTTATCGATCCGCATGACGGTAAATCCATAGGCATAAGACCGCCTAACGCAACCGCGGATATCGTACTCATAACACACAAACATTACGATCATAACGCCGTAAGGGTGATAAACGGCGATCATACGGATCACATCTCCCATAACGGAACATTCGAATGCAAAGGGATGAGCTTCCGCGGATTCCCCACATACCATGACAATGAGAACGGGGCGGTGAGGGGACAGAACACGATGTACATGTTCCAGATGGATGGGATTTCGGTATGTCATTGCGGCGACCTGGGTCAAATGCCCTCTCAGGAGATACTGAGGGAGATACAGGGTGTGGATCTGCTGTTCTTACCTGTGGGCGGGATATATACGATGGAAAACGATGCTCTGAAAAAATTCATCAGCGAAGTTAACCCGCGGATAATCATACCTATGCATTATCGCACTGGCGGACTGACCATCCCTATTGCGAGCGTAGATGGCTTTTTGGAAATGATACCAAAGGATTTTACGGTGTACATCGGCAACTCCATCGAGATAAATACGGAAGAGCTGCCCGAACTGAAAGAATGCTGGGTGTTTGAGCGTCAATAGAGACCTAAAGCATCTTCCAATTTGCCCATCTCGATCGCCGTCGTTATGTCCCCGATGATCGCGCCTTTGGAATTGGCGACGACACACGGCGATATCAATCTACACCCGTGATTGAGCGTTGTTCTCACAGGATCCACCTTCAGAACATCCTTCACCATCTGAATATCCTCGTCGGTGGCCTCTGGATGAATCGCAGCACCTTTGTTCGTGACTCTGCAGACGGAACCGACCGTATTAAGACCGGCAATTGTCCCTTTCACACACTCTACACCCAGGATGTCAGATATGTCCCTGAACAAACTGCTGTCGATGTCCGGATTGACGATCGCACCTTTATCATTGACGAGAATGTTGTTACCGGCGGCATTGAATCTATCCTCGAGAAGGGCAACCGGAAGGAACTCCCGGATGACCTTTATCTCGTCCTCGTCGGCCAATCCTGATACGATGGCGCCGTTGGTGTTCATGGCCACAAGTGAACCGACAACGAACGTGCCGGCCACCGTGGTCTTCACTGCTTTTACTTTGAGTACCTCTGTGAGCTCATTGACGAACTCATCAGAAGTGTCGTGTGCGACAAATGCGAAATCCTCGTTAGCCACTGAGAACACACCGATATTGGGGCTTCCCCCGTAACGCGAGAGTTTCATCATCCGGCACACCTCATTCTGCAAGTGATACTTCTACAAGACCGTCGTCGAACTTGACGGCCTTGACAGATACCTTCTTCGGGGGATGTTGGATTCCGTTTTCCCAAAGTTTTTCATTGAGGGCCGTATCAATCCATACGTGCTCTTCATCGACCCTCATATGCCTCATTACGTGTTCCCTGATCTCCTTGACGGCACGTTTTGCCCTCTGGGTACGGGGAGCCATCTTAGTGGCTCTGAGGTGAATGTTGTAGACCCTCTCTATATCGTCACTCATATTGATCCCTCACTCCTTCAAATTGCTTGTGCGCCAGGACCTTCTCTTGGGATGACGTAGGAACTGTCTGTTCGTTCTGATCATTACCCAGGCGGGGACACGGCGGTTCTGCTTAGTGGCCTTGTTGAGCCTGGCCTTCATGGCTGGCGGTTTAGTTGAACTCATATTATCTCCTCTCGATGGTGATCTCCCTGTGTTGAGGGGCGACCTGCCTCAGGATATCTCTAAGCATGGCATCTGTTATCACTCCTTGTAGCCTTCCAGACTGCGCAAGTTGAATGAACTGCGCCTCTACTGAATTAGCTAACTCTGGATTCGCGATTTTTATGTTTGCGAGCCTGTCTCTTGCCTCGGGTGCAAGAATCTGTCTCAGAATGGACTGCCTTTGGACCTCTGCCTGCTGACGCTGCTGCTCTGCAGCCTGCTGCTGCATAGCCGCCTGTTGCTGATTGGCCTGCATATTCGCAAGTCTCTTCTGTCTCAATGCTTCTAATTCAGGATCATCCATGCTCATACCTCCTTCAGGCGTTCATCTCGTCATAGACCTCTTTGGCGGCATTGTCCAGAAGGGACATTCCGCTGGGACTGACACTGCGGCCCTGTTTCTCCTTTGAAACAAGGAAGCCAGCCTGCTCGAGTTGAATCATACATTTTCTAGCTATGTTACGGCTACCTTTCACTGCCTGATTAGGTCTTGTGCCCATATCGGCGAATCCGCCGTATTCGGCCGCAAGCTTCGAAGACCCCATGGGGCCTTTTACGTAGAGCTTTCTGAGGATGGAGGCAGCTCTCGTGAACCACCAGTCCTCTTGTGAAGGCGCCCTCTCTGTATGCCTGCCGGTTTTAGCATACTCTGCCCACTCTGGAGGGACGATGACCGAGTTCTGTTTAAGCTTCTCGGCCGTCTTGAGTATGAGTTTCTCCGCAGGAACATCATAGACGGTTACCATTTTTATACCTCGACATTCACCCAGCGCGTTAATGCTGGGCGAAGATAGGCTCTGCTATACAGGACACCATATAAAAGCATTGCTGACCACAAATAAAACAAAAGCGAACTTCGCACGTTCGGTTGAAGAAACCCCCGTGCGACCTGCAGGCGAAAAGCCCACCACGGTCAGGAACATGACAACATGTCCCGATTCTCCGTGAGCTGTGCTATCACCTTATAGTATTTCAACTCATCGAAAAAATCGTATCAACTGTTTTATTTACCCTCATTACATCCTACCAATCGTGAGATTCGTAGTAGCAATCACTGGTGCATCCGGCTGCATATACGGCGTTCGTCTTCTGCAGGAACTTCCCGGCGAGAAGATATTGATAATATCCAAAATCGCAAAGGAGATCATTCCGTATGAAACCGGAATCGATATAGAGGATGTTGAAAAGATGGCGGATATCGTCTTTGATGACGACGACCTGTTCGCGTCGATATCATCCGGTAGTTACGGATTTGATGCCATGATTATAGCACCATGTAGCGCATCGTCACTCGGTAAGATCTCCAACGGGCTTGCCGATACTCTCATAACACGCGCGGCCGCGGTAACGCTAAAGGAATCGAGAAAACTTATTCTCGTTGTGAGGGAGACCCCGAAGAGTGCCATAATGCTGGAGAACGAATTACGTCTGGCGAGGTGCGGAGCATGCATCCTCGACGCAAATCCAGGATATTACTCCAAACCCAAGACGGTCGAAGATATGGTTGATTTTGTCGTCGGAAGATGCTTGGATCAGCTGAATATAGACCATACCCTCTACAAGAAATGGGAATGAGCCTTCGTTGATCTGAATTCTCATATACCCCGTGTCTTAAACGGACCACGTCCGAAACCTGCTATGCGACGAAGATGATACGACCTGACACCGATGAAGATCCTGCGGCCGTCGTCGCCGTGAGGTAATCACCGTGCACGTAATGATCCTGATCTGATGACGTCATTCTATGTATATCGCGGGTCTTCCAGGAACGGCTGACTTGGCCTTGCCGTGAGGATCATACAATCCATTGACGTCCGAACTCAGCACCTCTATGTCATATCCGATCTCAGATGACATGAAAGCCGCCGCATCGGCGAGATGCGCGGTCTCGTCCAATTCTATGATCGGAGCAACCTTATCGACTGACAGACGCATGTAGTCGGAAGCGACCTTCTTCGCAAGGTCTGAGACCGCTTTTCCCCTTTTCCTGAGTTCTTCGCTCGCCATACATCTTTTGGTCAGAGCAGGGATGTCAAGTTCACCCTCTGCAAGCAGCTCGACAGCCTTTTTCACCACATCCACCTTCCACGCGGATGCCGTGTATAAGATTATGCGTTTCGGTTGCATTCCTGTTACCTTTATGATCTGGGCAATGTCCGACATCACATCTCTGACGAGATCCTCTCCGTATTCTGCGGAGGCTGAACGTTTTGTGTGATCCGTCTCGGGAAGCTGGGCCTCAGATACCATCCCTTCGAATCCGCATAAGGACCACATCTCCTCGGCCGCATGCGGGGTTATCGGCATCATTGTCATTATCCACAGCCTCAGAGCCTGCATGATAACACCGGAATTGTTTCCGCCCCGTCTGGAGTACCACTTCAGATCGTTGAACATCTCAAAATAGGCCGTAGAGGCCAGTTGCCTGAGGTCGTATTTTTCCATCGCGGATCTGACATTGCCGATATGTGTATTGAACCTTGAAAGCAGCCACCTGTCGATAGGGACAACGTCACCCCTCCCCGTGATCGACGAAAGTTCTTCCACAAAACCCATTATTCTTTCGATTCTCTGCCTGTATGACAATACGGTGTCTTCATCCCATTCAACGTCCGCGAAGGGCGAGGCGACATGGGCATAATAGAGCCTCATTCCGTCCACGCTGTATTTCTCGACCGCACCCGGAATAGGCTGGGCACCGCCCTTGGACTTTGATATCTTGCTCTTTTTCCCGGTGACGTACCAATTTACCATAATCCCTTTGGGCCACATATGCTTTGGGAGAATGGCTGTGTGATTGAACAGGAATGCAGGAAAGTGCACGGTCATGTGTTCTTTTCCGCCTACGTTCATATCCAACGGATACCAGTACTCCACATCGTTTCTGATCCTTTCGACGAGTACCTTTTCTATCCCCGTGCTCTCGTGTACAGATGATGGGTCACCCTTTCCCAGATAGACATAGTCAAAGAACTGTTCGGTCATTTGATCCGGCCTGATCTGTCCGCTGTTCGCATATATCGAAACGATGTAATATATCGGGTAGAGTGTGGAGTCGGATATGGCTTCTATGATCCATCTCTCATCGAACGGGAACCTTGTCCCCAGCCAATTTCCCAGACGGACGCATGCCCTCTCCCTGAACCAATTGAGCACGGTGTGAATGTTGCTATAGTACTCTGACGGATTGATGTCCATTGTCTTGCAGTGTTCGCTCGTGACTTCCGTCAGGTCCTTGTTGGCATAATCGATGAACCACTGATCGTCTATGCGTTTGATGAAAACACGTTTGCCACACCTGCATACGACCTCCTCTGTCAGGTCATAGAAAACGTCGGCTTCGCCCGTCTCGATCATGAGCTCCTTCATCTTGTCTTTGGCCTCTTCCACACGCATACCTGCGAATTCACCGCATATCTCTTTCATCCTGCCAGCATGGTAACCGTCCTTGTACACCTGTTTCTTTGCATCCAGGAGCTTCGGATCACCCGATGCGGTTATTCCCATCCTGTCGATGATGTCCTTGGCCGGAAATTCCCCGTACCCGTCTATCGAGATTATCGATATAGGAACAACGGAGTCTATAAGTTCCTGAGAAAGGGAATACTGCGCTCCGATCAATGGATCTTTCTTTATCATCTCCAACGCGACCCAATCGTCTGGAGCATCCGACGGAACGGATGTCACCAACCCGGTACCGACATCCGGATCGCAGAATCCTGCCGGAAATACCGGGATCTTCCTGTGTACCATCGGCGCTTCGCACATCCATCCGACCATGTCCCTTCCTGCGATCCTTCCGACTTCCGTGAGACCGTCCTTCTGATATTCCAATTTTTTTGCCGCCTGAGGGGAGACGATCCATACCTCGTTCCCCTTTCTGAGTTTTACATATTCGACTTCGGGATTTACCCAGAAACAGACCTGACCGTAGACCGTCTCTGGTCTGAGGGTTGCTGCTATCAGGAACTGGTCTCCGCACCTGAACTTCAGCAAGGTGTACTCTTGTGTCTCTGCATTGCCTCCCTTGGAAAGATCGGTCTCGGATGCATCGACGGCAACCGGTCCGCATGACGGGCATGCGGGTGCGAAGTAAGGTTTCTGTATGAGCAGCCCCGCATCCATAAGCTTATGGAACTGCCATTCTATGAATTTGGCATAATCCGGATAAAGTGTACATGTGAATCTGCGCCAATCCGCAAGAAATCCGAACCTCTTCCAATAATCGTTCACATAGACCTCGTTGAAGAAATTCACAACCGACATCGGATCGGTGAGGTCCTTGAGTTTCTCTTCCGGACATCCGTTCCTAATCAGATAATCTATGATGCCCTCGTCTTTGTTCTTGATCTTTTCTGAGAGACTGATCGCCCCGTTGCCAGTAGCATGTGTACCAACAGGGAACAGAACGTTGTACCCCGTCATGCGCTTGTATCTGCCGATCGCATCCACGTACGTGTATCCTCTCATGTGTCCAACGTGCAGATATCCTGTCACGCCTGGATATGCGAATATGATCATGAATTTGGGTCTATCGTCCCTTTCAGCATTGTTGATTCCGTTTTCGGCCCACTTTTTCTGCCACTTTTTCTCGATGTCTCTGTAGCTCGATATCATCTGTACACCTGATATCCTGTATCTGCGCTTTGGAAGGGACACTTTTATTATATAGTTATCCAGCGCTCGTATGCACTACGTTCCTGGCACGAATGGCAAAAAAAGTATCTGGATTCCGGTCTTTTTTGGTCATGATTATTCGCATGACAATGCATGACAAGATTTATATAATGAGCATGACAATGCATTCTTAAAGCCTGAGGGATGGGGGCCTACAGGTCTGGCATGGTGACTGAAATGGACAACGACGAGAGGGTTACATTGAGGATGGGGACCGAGGAACTGCAAACACTTGACAGTTTCCTGGCAAAGAACCCAAAACTTGGAACCCGCTCGCAGTTCATCAGGACAGCCATTAGCGAATACATCGATAGGGATGCCGATGTTGCTACTAGGTCGGACAGCGACGGGATCTTCACCCGTTTCACGGAATCGGAGATGATGGCGATCAAGGTGATTGTTGAGGACAAGGGAATGTTCATCAGCAACGAGGAGTTCATCAGAACGGCGGTACACAGAATGATGGCCCGTCGCGAAGAAACAGTCGAAAATGCCTTGTCGGCAGCTTTCGAGGTCGCCTCATCACGATCCATGACGAAGTGAAGACAAAGAAGGGGAAAACATCTGAAGGGGGGATGGGATCTCGGACCAGAAGTCCGTTACCCCTCACAGATGTCACTGAAACACTTTGCTTAAGATAAGGGGGGATGAAGAGTGGGGACCGGATTCGCGATAGGCAATGTAGACATCGAGCCGCACGTGGCAGTGATCGGTGTAGGCGGAGCTGGATGTAACGTCGTGGACAGTATCTACTGGGATTTCCCATCCGCGGATACCGTTGCGGTCAACACAGACAAAAAAGCACTGCTCTCAATCCGCGCAGACAAGAAATTATTCATATGCAAGACTGTCACCAGAGGAGAGGGTACCGGGGGGGACAGTCTTCTTGGAAAGAGATGCATGCAAGCGCACAAAGAAGAGATCACCAGCGCATTGATGGGACATGACGTGGTCTTCATTGTGGCAGGTATGGGCGGTGGCACCGGAACCGGCGCAGCACCGATCATAGCCGAGATAGCTCAGGGACTCAACATGATCGTCTTCTCGATAGTTATCAATCCATTCGGATTCGAGACCGCACGCATGAAGACCGCGAGGAACGGTATAACACAGATAAAGGCCGTCTGTCCGATGACCGCTGTCATAGAGAACGACCTGATGGTGAACAAGATGCCGAACGCGACCATGAGTGAGGTGTTCACATATGTCAATCGTAGTATAGCGGCGTTCATCAGGAGAAGCAAGACTATGATAGTCAACACCTTCGTCGAGCAGCTCAAACATATCGATGAGATCGTCAAGGACGGCAGTTGCGTTCCGATCATAAATCCGGCAAACGGTCTTGTGACGAACCTGTGACCTTGACAGCGAACGATTTCTCTTATGCATTGCGCATATCCTAATTCCCTCTCATCGCATCGTAGCCCATGTCGAATGCCCTCATATTGAGGTCCAGGAACTTTTCAGGTACATTGTCAGAAAGCGTCTCTTTCAACAGTGCTTTGGATATCGGGAAATCCTTCACGGCCGCAACGGCACCGATCATGACCGCGTTT
>Ga0172378_10001956_pt1 | contig 19187 bp, 17 predicted proteins | sample GrowelOW332metaG_FD_119755 | JGI IMG/M metagenome (GOLD analysis project Ga0172378, IMG submission 119755) | Groundwater microbial communities from an aquifer near a municipal landfill in Southern Ontario, Canada - Pumphouse #3_1 metaG | ecosystem: Environmental > Aquatic > Deep subsurface >... | reverse complement strand
CATTGATTTGGAATTAATGCTTTTGCTATATACAAAAGAATGCAAAACACCTATTATGCTAATTATTCCATTTTTGATATTAAGGTCATCAATTTTTAGGTTCTCGCCTTTTATAACTAGCTTATTATTATTGAGCTTTAGGACAATCTCTTTGTCATCATAAGTGCCAAGTTCTTGTAGTCCTGTAATATAAAGTTTCGTATTATCATATCGAAAACTATGAGTTTTATTTACTATTGTATTTTCCAAATTTACCTCCATATATATAAAATATAATATGAAATAGTTTTGAAAATTATGACAATAAATTAGATTTAGGGTAACTTAAAACATAACTAAAGATACCTAAAATAATTAAAATTAATTATTATTTAGATTTATAAAATTGCTAAAGAAGCAAAAAATATTATTATTGTTCCGATTAATTCTAATATATGGAATATAGCGTGGGTATATTCCTTTTTCCTGCCGAAAAAGAAAGAACCAATAAGACAAGATAATGCACCAGCTAAATAAAGCATTCTTATTTTGAATTCAATAAAGTCAAAGTTTACAAAGAATACGCTGACTAATACTGCCGCAATTACAAAATCAAGTACTAAAGCGACCTTACTAAATTTTTGTAAATTAACTAAACACATTATTGCACTTGATACTGATATAAAAAAACAAATTCCAAGTGCTATATAGTTATAAAGATTACCACTTGTGCAAAGACAAATAGGCGCACCGGTTGCCCAAATAATAAAGCAAACCGAGCAATGGTCAGCTTTACGCCAAATAACTTTCCATTTTTTGTTTGTTAATGCGTGATAAATAGTAGAATTAGTATAAGTTATCATCATACCGAGAAAAAAACAAATACTTGCTATTAATGCAAGTGAGTTATTGGATTGTAATAACATTACTATTAGAGCAATTATTGCAAATAAAATCCCTATTGCGTGAGTTATTGTGTTAGCGACTTCTTCGCTATTTGTATAATCTACTAATTTTCCCTTATATTCATTGGTTTGTTCCATTTACTAATTTTCCCTTTTTTATATTTATTAATATTATACTATCACTTAAAGTTAAAAAAATCTAATAAATTTTGTAAATTTTTTAGATAAAATAGGGAAAAACAAGTTAAATTTTGTTTTTCCCTAAGTATTATTTAAGCGATTCCTTTATCATACATAAAGTTTTTACATGTATTTCTTCATCAAGAATTATACGTTTGATAATAGTTTTCACATCTTCACATTTTGACATTCTAACTATTTCTACATAGTCTGCTATAGCTTTTTTTTCATTTATAATGTCGCAATCAATAATTGTTTTTACATCGGTAGCATAATTTACATAGCTACCTTGCCAATATTTATAGTTGTCTGATATTATTGGGCATCCACCAAGTTGTACAATCGCTTTTCCGAGCATTTCTTGATGAGTCATTTCTACAATAGCTATTTCCTCAAGAACATCGGCTATTTCCTCGTACTTTTCATACAATACATAATGTTGATACATATATTCCATTGATGCTGTAGTTTCGCTTACTCTGCCAGCATAAGCTGGTTTTAGCAACCTCACTTCATAAATGCTTTTTTGGGCAATATTTATGTCGGGATAAGGTGCATTAGCTCTAAATTGATAATCCATGAACAGAAAACCTCCTTTTTCTTAATATATGAACATCTATCAAGAAAAGTGAAAGAATTATTTATCTATGGAAAAACTTTTTGAGTTCGGCAAAAATAATTTTGCGGTAAGCAATGCTGATGCCAATAAATATTATAGCGCCCAAAATACTTGCAACAATTGAAGGGATTCGGAGTGATAAAGGCAATAAGAAAGCTGTAAATATAGGAATTTGCCCCAAAATACACAATATATAAATATGCGTTATATTGGTTGCTACTAATTCCGAGGATTTAGATATATATTTAATTAATATTAGATAGCTTATTATATAAACTGCCGGTTGCCAAGCAATAAGTATCCAATAGTTTCCTTTTGTTATTGCATAAATAGCAAAAAATAAAATTGTTAGCATAAATGCTTGAGCAGTTAGGTTGCGAATAAACCTATATTTACCTATAATAACTGTTCTTATAAAAAATCCAATATAAGAAAGTATGACTAATACAATAATACACCACAAAAAATCTGGTCGATAATATAAATTAAGAGTAATGCAAGGTGCCATAAAAACAGCCATTACTATTACATAAATTAACAAAAACATCTTCCCATTAATTTTAATAGGTTGTGGTAAGGGAAAAGCTTTAATTTCTTTATTATCATTTGAAGTTAAGGGGGTATGACAAAGAGGACAATTATCGACTTTGCCTTCTATCTTCACTTTGCATTTATCACAATACATTGCATTCCTCCCTCAAATTACTACTTATACTGACATCAAGTCCAAAATTTGCAAGAGTGCGGAAAAATTCTTTTTCCACTTCTGTATTAACAACTTTTCTTGAAAAACTAATTACAGTATTGTCTTTATAGCTTACTATTCCTATGTTTTTAGGTGATTTATGATTCGTGTTAAGGGCAAAATTAAACTTATTTATATTATCCCCTTCTAAATCTATTTTAACTCGTCCTATGTTGCTTATTATCATAGTTTGCTTGCTTTTACCTGGAAAATTACGACCTACTCTAGAAATAAACCCTTTAAATATAAGTGGCATAAAACGCAAGAATACTAATTTATCAAATAGAGATGTATAACTTAGCTTGATAGAAAGTTCATCTTCCTTTAACTGGTTTCTCATATTATCTTTTATTATTTCAATAAAGTTGGCAAGTTCTAATGGCGTATTATAAGGTACAACACATTTTGCAAAAATGGTAAAATTACTCATAGTAACGCTTGGATAGAATTTACGCAAATTTATAGGGATAAAAGCCACAAAATTTTCTTTATTTTTAGTGTTTTTGTTTGTTTTTGCAACCGAATAAAGTAAAAGAGCACTTACAAATACAGTTAGGGTGCAATTATATAAATGTGCTAAATCAAGTAATTTTTGTGTTGGTATGGTGCCTTGAATAAGTCCAAGTCCACTAAAATAAAATTGTTTGCCAGGTATTTTATAAGCTGTGCCACCCGCCATTTTTTTAGTGCCTTCAAAAAATTTGAAAGGTTTATAATATTTCAAAAACGCATCTTCCATTTCTTCAGGACTTATAGATTTGTCAAGCGTATATATATTGTCAGGAGATATTTTTATATGTTGTAATTGGAAGTAGTAAAAAATTATTGTTTTCAAAAATTCTATACCGCCGTTTGCATCGCAAAGACCGTGGAATAAATCTAGGAAAATTTTGTTTTCGTAATAAGACAACCTAAATAAATAATTTTTATTAGGACGAAAATTAATAATTTGAAGCAAATTCCCGTTATATTTTTTAACTATAGGGAAATGCGTATTCTCATCTAAATAATGTCTAAAAAGCCCGTTTTTTAATTCAACTTTGTAATATGGAAATCTCTCTAAAGCTGTGTTTAGAGCAATTTTTAAGTAATTGCTATTTACATTACTATTGAGTTCAGCTCCTAGTTGGAACAAACTTTGTGTGCCTAAAGTAATTACCATAGGGTATACCATAGCTGAATTATCTAGTCTATACCAATATTTCTTTTTCATAAGCTCCTTATTTATTATAGTATAAGTGTTATTATATTTTATTATAAAGTAATTGTCAATTTATTATACAGCTTGAAATAACATTACAATTATGATAGAATATAATATATTAAGGAAGGTGAGTTTTGGCTATAACATTAGCAAATTGTGAAAGAATAGCAGAGAAAGATGTTCGCACTCAAGCGTGGTCCATCTTTAGAACTAATAAAGTCATCAAAGTAACCAATGTGGATGTAAATGAACACATTGGCTCTCTTTATGAAGGAGAAATTAGAGATGGTAGGAAAAAATACACTCTTTGCTTTGCAATTACCAAAACAAATACTATTGTTTTAGGAAAATGTTTTTGTGGGCTAGCTGAAGGCGTTTTGTGCCCGCATTATTTAGCAGTTTTATTATATGTAAAATATAAAAAACTTATTGAAATGAGTAAAAATATATATTGTCCTGTAAGAATTGTGTTTGCAAGTTCTAGTAATGATGCGATTAGTGTCAGCAAAACAGTCGACAATGTATTTGATAGATATATGAGAAACGGGAAAATAGATGATTGGTATATGCCTTATGCAATAGAAGGGATTATTTTTATTTGTTTGTGTGCTGAAGAAAATACAACATCTTTTTTAGAACGAACAAGACTATATTGTGTGGCACTAGAAAAGCTTGATAAATTGTTTACAGCATCAGCAAAACCTATTTCTCGTTTGCTACTAGAACACGCTAGAGGACTAATAGAGCTTATTAGTACTACCCTTAAGGAAAATGTACCTAAAGAAAGTTTGATTACCGTAAAACCTTGTTATCGAGAGTTTTATAATGTTGGTGCAAAAATTAATAATTGGGTAATTAAATATAATATTTGGGAGTCAATAATAATTTTTTGTGATACTCCTAGTATCCGTATTGACTTCAAAGACAAGTTATTAAAGAAAATTTATAATCAAAAAGATATGAAGAAAAAAAGTGATTTGAAAATGCTATATTTATTATTATTGCGTTCTTATAGTACAAAAAAGGCAAGTGCTTATTTGATTAAAAATTTGGAATATGATTCGTTCAGAAAATTATCTATTGATTTGCATATTACAGCCGACCAATACGACGATGCTATTGAATTGGCAAAAGAAGGATTGGATATAAGGAAAAGTGATGAATCACCTAAAGATTGGTGGGAAATATTATATAAAATTTATAGTAAACTGAATGATTCGGAAAATATGAAAAAGTATTCTAAAAAATTAATATTGGAAGGTGATTTTGATTATTTTATTTGCTATAAAAAAATGTTTGATGAGGCATCTTGGTTAAAAGAAAGAGAAATAATTTTATCAGAAATAAAAGAAAAGGGAATGGAAGAATTTTATTTGCAACTTATTTTAGAAGATAATTTGCAACAAAAACTTTTTGAATTATGTAATAGTAAACCAACAAAAATATTGACATTATATCCGTATTTTGATAAAAATTACTACGATAACCTTGTGTATGTTTTGCAAGATTATCGTAGTAATATGAAAGATAATATAGATATGAAAATGATCGATTTAGTTATTAAAAAATTATCTTTATTATCCTAGATTACATTAACAACTGACCTTCTTCATCAACAACTAGTAAGATACGCTCTTCTTCACCTGTTTCCATATTATAATAAACATAATAAATAGAACCATTGTGTGATGCGACTACTTCAAGACAAAGGATTTCGGTATCCCAAGTAGTAGGAATAATGCAAACTACTTTTGATTTTACTTCCAAATTCGCATTAATGGAAATGTTATCAAGCGAAGTCGAATATGGTAAAACCCTTTCAATATGGTTGTAAAGATAAGTTTGTGCTTCAACTCCAAGTAGAGTGCCATCTTCCCCGCTAATTTTTATTTTTACTAAATCAGGGTAGTATAATATTTCATCTTTTTCATAAGCAAAGTTCACGTACACGGTACTATTATTATTGCTTATCCAAACTGGTTTCATATCCGTATAGCCCATTTGTTCGATATATTCTGTAGCTTTAGCAATACATTCGTCATCATCTAGCAGTGGGTTGTTTATTTCCCTATAGGTGTTGTACTGAATTACTTTTCCGCCTTTTTTGGATAAAGAAATATAACTTTCTGTATTATCTATTTTAAATTTGAACATATATGCAGCTAGACTTACATTATTGTCTGATACAAATTCTATTTCTGTAGCATCTTCAAAATAAGTTGTTATTAATTCTTGTGCCCGTTGTTGGGAAAGTTCTTCTTCATTTTCAAGGTTTTTAGGCACTCTATCACTAAGTCCGTCACTGAAAGGTCCATCATAAATTAGTTCGGGATAATCAATACTAGAATAATCAATAGTGTCAAGATTATCGGTAATTGATGCGGAATCACTTATTATTTCGGCTGATATTTTATCACCTACTATAAGTTTTTCTTCAATAGCAATAAGCGAAGTAGTAATTTTTTCTATTATTGCACTAAATGAATTTATGTTTTCAATTTCTTCATCGCTAAATCCGGATTCGGCACTCTTTTTTGATAGATACCTTGCATAATCACCTATTTGGTTAAGCATTTTTATTATATCTGGTAAATGCTCACTTTGCGTGCTTAATTGGCTCAAATTGTCACTTGCTAAAGAGCAATTGTTCCAAATATCAAGAAGGAGGTCTCGTCGCAAAGCCTCACTATCTACTACACCAACTTTTTTCAAATCATTCTGCGAATTATTTAATGCATCAATAGTCTCATAATATGATTTTTCATAGAGATTGTTAAGTTTAGTTTCTTTATCAATCTTTTGTGCTAATGTTATACCAAAAGCTATAGATAATGCTATTGTTGCTGCTGTCATAATGATAGCAATTACCATAGTTATTGTTTGGGTTCGTTTAGTATTTTGCATAGGTCAGCTCCTCGATTTATAGATTTTATAAACAAAAAGTGTGATTGGCTATTTGTAACATAATTGGTCTTGATCTTATCCAAGCACTAGTTGCTGTGTTAGGATTATAATAAAATGTGCACCCACTAGTTGGGTCCCAACCGCTCATAGCATCTTTTGCCGCCCGTTGTGCGGTATCGTTGGGGGTTAGATTTATTTGTCCGTCACTAACAACAGTAAAAGCCCCACTTTGATAAATTACACCACTTATTGTATTCGGGAAAGAACTGCTTTTCACCCGATTTAGAACAACGGAAGCTACCGCAACCTGTCCCGTATACGGCTCGCCTCGAGCTTCTGCGTATACTAGCCGAGCAAGTAAATAGGTATCATTAGAAGATGAGGTAGAGGAAGAACTTAAATTTATCCCCATAGCGGCGGCTGTTTTGCTTCCTACAATTCCATCGGCATATAAATTATTTGTTCGTTGGAAATATTTTACTGCACTTTCCGTAATGCTTCCAAATATTCCGTCTACATTGCCTGTGTAATAACCCCAATTTTTTAATTTTTGTTGAATTGTTTTTACCATATCGCCCGTACTGCCTTTTTTGATAACTGTAGCAGCGTTGGCATCTTCTGTAGCAGGACTAAACACAACAACACTACAAACTATGGTGCAAATTATCATAATAACGCACAATATAGGATAAATTATTTCTTTTTGTTTTGTTTTTTTCATAACTCATTCTCCCTCATAATCTTTCTAAAATTCTACTTTTCAATATTGGAGTTTTACCGCAGTCATCAGAAGAGGAATATAATAAAAACTCACTAGCTTTTTCATTATTACCAAAATTTATTATTAATGCGCAGTAGTCTCCTTTATGTAATATTTGGTTGTTAAAAACTATTTCCGAATATGTTTTTGTAGTAATTAATGCACTATATTCAAGTTCGTATTCGTTTAATAATTTCTCTATTTCTTCCCAAGAATCTGTAATTTTATCATTAATTTGTAAGTTATCTGTACAATCTACTAATAAATTGGATAAATATAGATTTAGGCAATTAGTGATTTTTGTTGTATTATTTTGGTCATCATTAGGAATAATTTGTACTAGAAAATAATCGTCATTAGATTGAGTGTGAATGCAACTAACCAAACACAACATTAATGTAATAGATAAAATAACGCTAATAAACTTTTTTTTCATAGTAAAAAAATTATGGACAACAAATTATTAAAATATTCAATAAACCTATGAATTTAATAAAAAAAGTATAGATAAAAAATGATTTAAATGCTTGCCAAATATAAATTAGTGTGCTAAACTATGTAAGCATATTATCAAAGAATATGTGACATATATGAAAGAATAAGGAGTTAGGTGTGTAATGAATAGTTTATTACTAGCTGGTAGTTTTGATTTTTACGTTTTCTATACCGTATTATCAATTATATTTATGGTACTAATGATATTGCTAAGTATAGCAATGGTCTTAATCGTAATAATGCAAGAGGGCAATTCAAGTGATTTGGGAGCTATTGCAGGCGGTGCGGAGAGTTTCTTTGGCAAAAATAAAGCTAAAAGCCTTGATACGAAATTCAAACGTTGGACAATTTATCTTTCAATCGGTATTTTAGTAACATCAATTTTATTCTTTGTAGTTCAAATACTAAAGAATAACACATAACATCTAAAAATATTGATTAAAAATAAAAACATCAAAGGCTTGCAAACATATTGTAAGCCTTTTTTATATGTATAATATGATGCCATTATACTAATATAATAAATATTATATACTTGCATAAGTACTTGTTATGTGGTATTATTATTACACTAATTTAGGAGTATTATTATGAGTAAAATTGTAGTTGTTGCAACCAATAAAAAAGCTTATCACGAGTATTTTATAGAAGATAAATACGAAGCGGGTATTGAACTTGTTGGTAGCGAAGTTAAGTCAATAAGAATGGGAAATGTAAATCTTAAAGACAGCTTTGCCTTAATTCGCAATAACGAAGTTTTTTTAAACAATGCTCATATATCGCCTTATACAAAAGGCAGTCATTATAATCCAGAACCAAAGCGTGCTCGTCGTTTGTTATTGCATAGAGATGAAATAAACAAATTGAGAGGCAAAATAGAGAGAAAAGGCTATACATTAGTTGTTACAAAAATGTATTTTGTCGATTCACTTGTTAAGGTAGAACTTGCCTTAGCTAAAGGTAAAGAATTGCACGATAAGAGAAGAGACCTTAAAGATAAACAAATCAATAGGGATACGGCAAGGATAATGGCTAATTATAAATAAAATAAAATTAATAAAATTTACAGTTGTAAAGGAGAAAAATTTATGTTCAAAACAGCAACAAAATGTGTCCAATCAGGATATAAAGCAAAAAATGGTGAGGCTAACGTTTTGCCAATATATCAAAGTACAACATTTGTATATGATACTCCTGAAGAAATGGGAGAATTATTTGATTTGAAAAAAGAAGGTTTTTTCTATTCTAGATTAGGTAATCCAACAGTAGATGGTTTAGAAAAAAAGATAACCGACCTTGATGGCGGTGTAGGTGCTATGGGTTGTTCTAGTGGAATGTCTGCTACAACACTTACCGCATTAACACTTTGTAGGGCAGGTGATAATATAGTGTCATTTAGTACAGTTTATGGCGGTACATATAATTTATTTGCTGTAACTTTACCAAAATTTGGTATTGATTGCCATTTTGTAAACCCTAACGATAGTGAAGCAATTATAGAAAGTAAAATAGACGATAAAACCAGATTCGTTTTTTGCGAAACAATTGCAAACCCTGCTATTAATGTAGTGGATTTTGAAAAAATTTCAAAAATTTGCAAAAAAAATAAAATATTACTAATTGTAGATAATACTTTAGCTACACCAGTAATTTGCAAACCATTAAGTTTAGGCGCTAATATTTTAATATATTCATCAACAAAATATCTTGATGGTCACGCTTGTGCTTTAGGTGGTATTATTGTTGATGGTGGCAATTTTGATTATAGAGATAATCCAAGATATCCGGATTTTAATGAAGTAGATGAAAGCTATCACGGTATGGTATACGCAAAAGATTGTGGGAAAGCTGCTTTTATAGTAAAAGCGAGAGCACAAAGTATGCGTGATATAGGCGCTATGATGAGCCCATTAAATGCTTTTCTTACAAATATGGGAATAGAAACTTTACATTTGCGTATGAAACAACATTCGGATAATGCACTTAAGGTAGCAAAAATGCTTAAGGAAAATAGTGCTGTAGAATGGGTAAAATATGGCGGATTGGAAAGTGATATAAATAATCCATTGGTAAATAAATATTTTACTAATAAAATGGCGGGTGGTATGTTGTCATTTGGAATAAAAGGTGGTAGAGAAGCTGCTTCAAAATTCCAAAGAGCATTAAAACTTTTACATATAGTAACTCACGTAGCTGATGCGAGAAGTTGCGTATTGCACCCAGCATCATCTACTCATAGACAACTAAGTGATAGTGATTTAATTGCTTGTGGAATAAGTGACAACTTACTTCGACTATCAATCGGTATTGAAGATGCATCGGATATTTTAGAAGATGTTAAAAACGCTTTAGAAGCAAGTCAAAAATAAAGGAGATATAATAATTAAATGCCAATAGTAATTCCTAAAGATATACCTGCATTTGATATTTTAACAGAAGAAAATATTTTTTGTATGGACAAAATAGGAGCACAAGAGCAAGATATTAGACCAATTGAGGTACTAATACTTAATTTAATGCCTACAAAAATAGAAACTGAAACACAACTTATGCGTTTGCTTAGTAATAGTCCATTGCAAACAAATGTTACATTGATAAAAACAGACACTTACAAACCTACAAATGTAAGCTATGAACATATGGATAAATTTTATTCTACCTTTAATGAGATTAAGGGCAAACAGTTTGATGCAATGATAGTAACGGGTGCACCAGTAGAGAATTTGCCATTTACAGAAGTAGTTTATTGGAAAGAACTTTGCGAAATATTTGATTTTGCCGATAAAAATGTAACTAGCACAATTTTTGTTTGTTGGGGTGCTCAAGCTGCACTTAATTATTATTATGGAATTGGCAAGAAAAAATTAAATAAAAAATTATTTGGAATATACGAAAATGTTAGCAAAACTCCTAATGAGCCATTACTTAGAGGATTTAACGATACATTCAATATTCCACATTCTAGACATACCAAAATTGATGAAAAACAGTTAGAAAAAAGTGGTGAGTTTGTTGTTTTGGCAAAGGGAGAAGAATGCGGTATTAGTATTGCAAAAACTGTAGACAACCGCAAATTTTTCTTTTTTGGACACGCCGAATATGACAGATATACATTAAGAACAGAATATTTGCGTGATATAGAAAAAGGCTTACATATAGAAAAGCCAGTTAATTATTTCGTGAATGATGACATAGATAAAGTTAAAATGAGTTGGAAATCTACAGGTAATTTGTTGTTTTATAATTGGATAAATTACTATGTATACCAAGTTACACCTTACAATATTGGAGATAAATAAAAAAAATTGTATATAGAAAAACTTTATTTGCAAAATTTCCTGACATACGAAAAACAATTCGCCACTCCAAGTAGTGGATTGAATGTTATTGTAGGTCAAAATGGAAGTGGTAAAACCAATTTTGTCGAAAGTATTTTCTATGCATCGCTAGCAAAATCTATGAGAGGCTTGCGTGATAAAGATTTAATTAGGTGGGATAGCAAGGGCGGTACTAGAATAAAAATTCAAATTAAGAAAGAATATTCTACTCACACCATTGATATTTATATTGACGAATACGGCAAAAAAAGAATAATGATAGATTCTTTGCCAATAAGTAAAATTGGAGAACTAATAGGAATTCTTAACATAGTTAGTTTTAGCCCAGATGAATTGGGTTTAGTTAAGGATAGCCCGATAGATAGAAGAAGATTTTTAGATATAAGTTTGTCACAGCAAAACAGGCTTTATTTCTATAATTTGCTTAAATATAATAAATTATTAGAACAACGCAATAAAGTGCTAAAAACACAAAAACATAGTCCAAAATTCAAAGAATTTTTGGATTTAATTACGGATAGTATGCTAGATTGCCAAGAATATATTTTGATAGAACGCAAAAAGTTCTTAGAGTGTCTTACACCTTTAGCTTGTGAAGAACACAAAATATTAAGTGGCGGTAAGGAAGTTTTGGAACTTAATTATAATACTGAAAATATAGATTATGATAATATAAAAGAGAGTCTTAAATTAATGTATAAAAAAGCTTATGAAAAAGATTGCAAGCTAGAATACACTACCGTAGGTATACATCGTGATGATATTAAAATTATTGTAAATGATATTGATATAAGAAAATTTGGTTCGCAAGGACAACAAAGAACAGCAGTACTTAGCCTAAAATTTGCTGAAATGCAAACTTTTTATCAAAAAACAGGTGAATATCCGGTTCTTATTCTAGATGATGTGCTTAGTGAACTTGACCAAGAAAGAAAAAATGCCTTGTTTGAAAGAACAAAAAACATACAAACTTTTCTTACTTGTACAGAGTTTGTTGATGGAAGTGATAAAAGTTACAAAAAATTATTTATTAAAGATAAATGTATAAAGGAAATTGAGGATATAAAATGAACGAAAAGAAAAAAATAATAGCTGATTTAATAAAAATAGAAGGTGTGTCTACTGATGATATATATGAAAGTTTAGATGTTCCTACTGATAGTAGTATGGGTGATTTTGCTTTACCTTGTTTTAAGTTTGCAAAAGTTTTAAGAAAAAGTCCTATTGCTATTGCAAACGAATTAGCTAAGCAATTTGAGCAATTACCGAGTCCTCTTACAAAAGTTACAGCGGTAAATGGTTATCTTAATTTTTATGTAGATAGAATAGCTACCGCAAAAAATGTATTGAACACTATTCTTGATGAAAAAGAACATTATGGAGATAGTGATATAGGGCAAGGTAAAAATATTTGTATAGATTATTCTTCTATAAATATTGCAAAACCTTTCCACATTGGACATTTAAGTACTACAGTTATTGGCGGTAGTTTGTACAAACTTTATAATAAACTTGGGTATCACTCAATTGGTATAAATCATTTAGGCGATTGGGGAACTCAATTTGGTAAACTTATCGTTGCTTTTAAGTTGTGGTGTAGTGAAGAAATTTTAGCAAAAGAGGGAATGAAAGCCCTAACTAAAATTTATGTAAAATTCCATAAAGAAGCGGAAAAAGACCCTGCTTTAGATGATAAAGCAAGAGAATGGTTCCGTAAAATAGAGCAAGGCGATAGCGAAGCTATGCGACTATTTGATATGTTTAAGGAAATCACAATAAACGAAGTTCAAAAAATTTATAAAAAATTAAATATTACTTTTGACAGTTATAACGGGGAAGCCTTTTATAATGACAAAATGCAAGTTGTACTTGATGAATTAGAAGAAAAAAAGTTACTTATTACTTCAGAGGGTGCAAAAGTAGTAGATTTATCCGATTATAATATGCCACCGTGTTTGCTTGTAAAAGCTGATGGTGCGACTTTGTATGCAACAAGAGATATGGCAGCTGCATTTTATCGCAAAAAAACTTATGATTTTGATAAATGTTTGTATGTTGTAGCTTATCAACAAAATTTGCATTTCAAACAATTTTTCAAAGTACTAGAATTAATGGGTAAAGACTGGGCTGATAGATTGTATCATATTCCATTTGGTATGGTAAGTTTGGAAGATGGTGCTATGAGTACAAGAAAGGGCAAAGTAGTTTTGCTTGAAGATGCTCTAAATAAAGCAGTAGCTAAAAGTTTAGTTATTATAAATGAAAAAAATCCCGATTTGGAAGATAAAGAAAATGTGGCGGAGCAAGTAGGTGTTGGTGCGGTTATTTTTAGTGCGTTATATAATAGTCGTATTAAAGATATCGTATTTAAGTATGATAAAGTACTTAATTTTGAGGGAGAAACAGCCCCTTATATTCAATATACCAATGCAAGAGCAAATAGTGTACTTACAAGATTAGGCGAAACAGATTATAGTATTGCTGATTTTGAGGGTATAAATAGCGAAGAAGGCAATGCGGTAATTGCACAATTGGAAAAATTCCCACAAATTATCGTAAGTGCTGTAGAAAAAAATGAACCTTGCTATATTAGCAGATTTTTGATAGAATTATGTAAAGAATACAATCGTTTTTATTTTGCACATAGGATTATTGACCAACCTAAAGAAATAGCAGCAGTTAGAGGTATGCTTACTGAAGCTACACATATCGTAATTGAAGAAGGATTGCGTTTATTAGGAATTAGTGCACCTAAGAAAATGTAATCAAATGGAGAAAATATGATTGATACACATACACATACGAAATTTTCTTTTGATGCCAAGTCATCAATAGAAGAAATGATAACAAAAGCACAAGAAATGGGAATAGAATACTATGCTATTAGCGACCATTGTGACTATGATTATAATTACATAAAAAAATATATTTTTATGAGAAGAATAAGACTCAAAAAATATATAAAAAAGGTTACTGAAATGAAAGAAAAATACCCGTTTTTAGCATTGGGTATAGAACTTGGTTATTCTAAGAAAGCACAAAAAGATTATTTTGAAAAGTTGCATTTTGATGATTATGATTACATAATTAATTCAACGCATACTGTTGACCGTAACGATTGTTATTTTACTGCTTATTTCAAAAATAAAGATAAAAATACAGCTTATATGAGATATTTTGAAAAAGTTTATAGAAGTTTAGATGCTAGTTATCCTTATCAAACTATATCGCATATTGGTTATGTAAGAAAAAATGCACCTTATGAAGATGCGACAATAAATTATTTAGATTACAAAGATGTTATTGATAAAATATTGAAAAAAATAATTGCTCTTGATAAATGTTTGGAAATAAATACCAACACAAAAAATAAAGGTATTTTGCCCGAAAGAGAAATTATTGAAAAATATTATGAACTAGGCGGTAGAAAAATTAGTTATGCTTCCGATGCACATAGTGTTGATAGAATTTGTGAAGGTTATGAAGATGTAGCAAAAATGGTAAAAGAAATAGGCTTCGAGTATTGGACAGTTTTTAGAAAGCAACTACCTATTTTAATAAAAATATAAAAAGAGGCAAAATTTTATGTGGGATAAAAAATGGTTAAGTATTACAAATAGTGTAATAGCATTGTTTACATTGATGCTTTATTTATCTATGCATACAATGATATGCTATATAGGTTTTGCCACATTTCATGCTATGCCTTATATTATTATGGGATTACTAGTAGTCTTAGCTGTTTTAAGTTTGTTAGATACACTTTATAAACATAAAAAAGTAATGACTATAGTCCTTACTATTATTAATTTATGTACATTTGTTGTTGGTATTGCTTATTTTATTGGTTTTATAAGACAAATAAAGATATTTTTACGTGCAATGCCAGTATTGTTAGGAATTTACATAATTATCTTTTTGATAGTATACTTAATTTTTTATTTTCCAAAAGTAAAGCATTACAATAAATTAGTAGCAATAATACTTTGCGTTGTTTTGTCACTAGTAACCATAATCGGGTGTAGTGATATAAAAAATATTGTAATTAATCATTTTACAGAAGGGGCAGTGGTTTATGTAGTAGAAGATGATTATCAAATAGTATTTACAACAGCAGCGAAAGGAACAGGGTATGTTGTGATAGGTGACCAAACTTATTATGATGAAAAGGCAGGTAGTTTGGTAGATAGCCAGACAGTTCATAAAATAACTGTACCACAAAACGTATTAGATGAAAAAAAATCATATACCATAGGTTCTAAAACTATATTTTTTGAAGAAGCTTTTTCAGCAATAAGGGGAAGAACAATAACAAAAGACTTTACTTTTAGACCAATCGATGAGACTGATGGTTTGCAATACTATACAGTAGCCGATGCACACGATAGTTATTCTGGCGTGGTAAGTGCAGCAGATTATTATGGAAGTAAAACGGATTTTATAATAGTTGGGGGCGACAGTGTTGATTTTCTTGGAGATAAAACAAGTTTGGAAAGAGTGTTGCATCTTAATTATGAAGTATCAAAAGGGCAAATTCCAGTAGTATTTGCTAGAGGTAATCACGAACTAAAAGGTAGGCAGGCATCAAATCTTTATAGATATGTGGGGACAAATGATAATGATGAATATTATTATACTTTCACACTCGGACAAACCGTTTGGGGAATAGTTCTTGATATGGGCGAAAGCTATGATGATGATTGGTACGAATTTTACGGAACAGCAATGTTTGAAAGTTACCGAAATAAGCAACTTGGATTTGTTCAAGGAATAATAGATAATAAAGATTCGGAATACGATGCAGATGGAATAGAACATAGAATAGCCATTAGCCATATAGCGACTGCTATTACTAGCTATGAGAAATTATATTTTTATGATTATTTTATTGATTTGAATTTAAAGCTAAATCAAATACCACTTGATGTTATGTTAAATGGGCATATACACGAAGCATTCTATGTGCCTGATAACTATTTAGTTGGGGACAAACTTGACTATGTTAATACAAGCTATATAGGTGGTGAAGCAAATGACACTATAGAATTTATAGCTACTGGAGCAAATTATAATTCTTTATTTTGTTCTCGTCACAGTGATATACAATCAATATCAAAAAATGAAAATATGCTTGGTGGCGGATATTTGGGTGTAGCATTAGAATATAAATTAGATGAAGGCGTATTAGAAGTTAGATTTACAAACAGTAACAAGGAAATAATAAAAAGTGAAAATCCATTTAAAGTAGATGAAAGTTATGGTAAAGTCATATATTTATCTTAAAGATAGGAGTACATATGTCAAAAAATAAATTAAAAATTGCAATTATTATTATTACAACTATATTACTTGTATTTTGTATGTCTTCTTGCGATACGGACGATATAGAGATAATAGGCGATGAAATAAAAGATTATGTAAGTACAAATCAATATTTTGACATAGAAAATTTGTTGTATAATAGTAACTATCAAGGTGAAGAAGACGAAAAAGGATTTTTACTTTATGATGAACTAAATTTTAATAAAATAGCAATAAGTAATGAAGTACAAAGGCGTGATTGTTATGAAGTGGAATATGTTTTATCAATAGAAAGAGAAAAATTAGAGTTTGAAGAAGTATATCGTACTACGGATAACACAATTCCTTATATATTTATAGAAGCAGGTCATTACAAATTAGATGTAGAAGGTACTGTAAAAAAACAAGTTAGTGATGTTTTTTATTTTAATGTAGCAAACCAAAAGAATTTGCCCGATGAAATAAAATTTGAAATCTATCAAAATGATGAAAAAATAGACAGTGCAAAAGCCGGTGAAGCATTTACTATTAAAGCCATTTTATATTTGAATGGAGAAGTGATTGAAGAAGATAAAGGGTATAAAACTTATTGGAATGATAATGATGAAGGCGATAGAAATTTGCTTACGGAAGTTTTGCCGAATAGTGTAGTAGACACAGAAAAAGAATATCAGTTTCTAATTAAGAATAAAAAGAATACGAATTATGAAAGTGAAACTGCTTTTACGTATACTTTGCCAATAAAAGAAAATTTAGATAAAGTAGAAGTCACTTATGACTGGGATACCACCACAATTTGTGATATAGATATAAGAAAAGAAAATAGTTTTGATATAAAAGATAAAATAATTGCAAAATATATTTTTGACAATGCAGATATTGAAGAAATAGATATTTCTTATGATATTCCTATTGTTGGAGATGCGGTTGTATTAATAAAATATGAAGGCGAAGAAGATTATAAAACTTATTATAGTTGGGACATTGATGTTAATGGACATAGAGAAGTAGTCAATACGAACGATTACAATTTTAATTTAGACAAAGTAGGTGTTGCGGATATCAAGGTAGCTATTTGCCAAAACCGAACTAGCGATATTTATAATTACTTTGAGTATGATGATGTAGAAAATAGCGATATAGGAATTAATATTGTTGCAACTGAATTAAGTACTTTTGATGTAGTAAGTTATTCTGGTAAATACAGGAAATTTAGCACTTCCCCACTAGCAGGTGATAGCTTTGTGGATTATGAAGATGTAAGTGAAAATACAATTATCGAATTAAATGAAGAAAAAACCTTGGATTGTATAATTAACACACAAAGATTAAATAGTCAAAAAGAATATTTGATGTTTAATGTAAATATAAATGCAGACGCTTCTTGTCCAGAGTATTATTTTGATGCGAATACAGATGACTTTACAATTCTTTATTCAAGAGATGATGATGATAAATTAATTGTTAAAGTTTTTCCAATGAAAAGTGGAACTTTATCCTTTGATGTAAAAAGCGTTTTTGTAGAAGATAAAGTGCAAACAATTACTTGTAATGTGGATAATCCTTTAGCAGGATATGAAATTAGCCCTATTCGTAGCAACATGGTTATTTTATGGATAGACGGAATAGGTAATTTAGAAGATTTTAACGCAAAAATGAAAGAAAATGTAATAATAAAAAATTATTATTATAATGAATTTGTTAAAGAAAGAGATGAACATACAATAGATTTAGATAATGAAGAAGTTAGTTATTATTATGAAAAGCCATTAGGAATATTAGGAGAAATTGAACTTACAAATTTGAAGTTTGGGTCACTTAATTATGATGAAAACCAATATAATATTGATGTTAGAATGCAAAATAATGAAAATGGTTTGAAAGCAAAAATGAGTGATACTTTGTCAGTTTGGGTTGTTCCTAATTTTGATATTACTATTGATGGTACTACTAAGAGTATGATTGAATGGACGACTGACTATTACAGTTATGAAGAAAAGCTTGGTGATACAAAAATTTATGAAGTTGATAACATAACGAAAGTAAAAACAGAGAATGGTATAAAACCGACTGTAGTTATTGATTCTTATGATGGACTTACAGAAGATGAACAGGAAAGATTTTTAATTAATGAAACAAAAAATGAGGACAAAGAAGAAATTGTACTCGTTATGCAAATAAAATCAGTTTCTGGTGCTAACTCACAAACGCTAGTTATAAACGGATTTATTATTGATTATCACTTGTATACCTAATAAGATTTATGGTGATGTCTTCTTTATTTTTCAAAACTGAATTAATTACTAAATTAGCAGGTATGTGAAGTGAAGTAATAGCTGTATCTATAAAAGCTATTGTGGGGCTAACAATGTTGATTAATTTGCTTTCTTTATTTATATTTAAGGTACTTAAATTGCTACAACCCGAAAAGCAATTACTTGTAATTTTAGATACGCTATCGGGAAGATTAATAGTAGTAAGACTAACACAATCCTTAAATAATTCAGTAGAAAATGTAGGTATTGTTGCACCATCTTCAATAGTAACTGTAGATAGATTGGTACAGCCCGAAAATGCCTTACTAGCAAGTACAATAAGATACTTAGGTAAAACTACACTGGTTATTGTAGTTTGTCCCATACAGCAAGAATCGGCTATCATACATACTGGTGCGTTATTGTAACCATTGGGAATAACCACATCATTAGGTAAAGTAACATCATCTTTAGTTTTTATTTCATAATATGGATATGGATT
>Ga0172378_10001953_pt1 | contig 19192 bp, 18 predicted proteins | sample GrowelOW332metaG_FD_119755 | JGI IMG/M metagenome (GOLD analysis project Ga0172378, IMG submission 119755) | Groundwater microbial communities from an aquifer near a municipal landfill in Southern Ontario, Canada - Pumphouse #3_1 metaG | ecosystem: Environmental > Aquatic > Deep subsurface >... | reverse complement strand
TGCTACTTCTTTTTCTTTATCAGTCTTACCTGAATCATTTTTGCGATAAGCACTTTGATTATCAACTAACCAAGCTAAATAAGCTACAACTGTAGCATCATCATCATTTGTAGCAACATAATCATTGATTTTTGCAGTTTCTTCAGTGGTTAGAGCATCAAAATAAGTTGAATCCAAAGCATAATTAGTTGGATTAATATGAGCATCTTTTATTGCTGCTTGCCAATCTGTATAAGCTATTGGTTCGCTAATTTTATCAGTTTCTGGCAAATTATCCAATGCATATACATAAGTCCACAAACTTATTTTATAATACTTATTACTTTCTATTTGTAATGACTGTGTTGAAGTAAATCCAACACCGCTTAAATCATTTAGAGAAATCATTAAGGCTTTAGTTTCGTCAAGAGCCGACATTGTACGATTTCCACTGTCCCCGATAACATTATTTTTCCAATTATTATAAGACATAGCTTCCCATTTACTAGAATAACTAGATGCATAACTAGCAAGTAAACTTTTATACAAATCATTTTCATCGCTATTATATAATTTTGATAAATCAACTATACCTGTATTTGGTGTGTTTACACTTGGAATATTTGTAGTAATGTCTTTTTTGCCTTTTTGCATTTCAAAACCATTTACATTGTTACTTGAATATGCACCCTCTCTGAATGAATAATAGAACTTCGTTGCATTCGTTGTTTGAGGTTCTGACATAATACTTTCATCTAAATTATTATTAGTAAGATAATACATATCTCTAAAACCTGTATTATCATCGTCTTTATTTTCTTGTACATAAGATTCTTCTACTTCTTCGCAAATAATGTTATCAAACATTACTGCGCCTTTTGTTAGATATGGGTTATTCACTAGAACTGTTTTATCTTGTACATCGTCATAGGAAGAAGTCATAGCAGGACCATTACCAAACCATAATCTTATATCTATTTTTTTGCTTTCATTTTTATTTGACCTAATAAGTAAGGTATGTGTTTCCCACTTGCCATCGGTATTTATACAAGCATCTTCATAATTAAGACCACCTGAAACAGTTACCCACGCACCTTTGTTTTGAATATTATCTTCAGTAGCTTCTACATTAGTGCATACAGAATAAGATAATTTATAATATTTATCTGCTTCTAAAGAAACTGAAGTACTAGTTTTGTAATACAAACTTCCGTCTTTTTCATTACTTGCTATTACTAACGCATTTGTATCTTGTCTTTGATCAGTAATATTCCCATCATCGTCAGTCTCATAAGGAGTATTAGGGTCAATACCAGGATTTTCAAATGTAGTATTTGCTGTTACTAAATTATCTTTGTAACTATCATAACCATCATTATTGCCTAAATCAACGACTCCTAGGACAACACCCACATCACCAGTATTCAAACTGCCTTTTGTTCCTGTCCAGCCACTTACTATTTGCTTTAAATAGTCTTCTTCATCGTTACTTGAATCGACTTCATAAAAAGTACCATTATCGATCATCATTGTGCGAGCGATAGGATCTTCTTCAGTGTCATCTCCGCCTGCTTTTTGATAATCGTTACAAGCTACTAATGAAATTGCCATAATAGCAACTACTATAATTGTAAAAAGTATTAATATTTTCTTCTTCATCGAAACCACCTTATTAAGTTGTTTATTATAATTTCAAATATATTTAATAATACCACATAATGAAAAATATTACAACTTATATAATGAAATTTTTTAGCTTAAATCCTTTGTCTTATACTCAAATTGTAATAACCTTAGAATTATTATTAATCAACTGTTATTTAAGAATATTTACTATATTTGATTATAAATTTGTAATAATTGATTTATTGTATTATTATTTTTTATAGTAACAAATAAACCTTAATTGTATTTTAATTATTTATTAAATATACTATCAAACTAATTATTGCACAAATACTACAAAAAATAATAGAAAAAAAGAGCAATATTAAATTAATTTAATATTGCTCTATCGTTATTTTGTATTATACTTATTATAGTTCAGCATTTTCTACTTTTTCATCTATATTGTCTATTTCACCATTTTCTTTATTGTATTTTTTTTTGTCTTTAATTTCAGTGACACTCATTGCTACTAATAATCCAACAAAAGCTAATATTGCGGCAACTATAAATATCATACTATATTTCATTTCACAATTTTTGTTTGCAGGTTCTGAAACAACAACACCATCATTTGCAACTTTGATATCATAATAATTATTAAGTTGTGTATTTACACTATCAAGTTCGCTTGTAATTGCTGTATTAAATTCGATGAATCTTTGTTCTACTGCTATTCTCTGTTCATTAGTACAAACATTTGTTGACAAATTATTAATAGCAATTTTATTGTCTATTGCCACTTTTTTAGCCGCATAATCAAACTGTGCATTACGATAATATTGCCATTCTTGCATAAGTTGATCATATTTTTCGGTAGAACCCTCATCTTTAGTTTCTATTACCCCATTAACACTCATTGTAGTTTTAGTTAGGTATTTATAATCATCAACAACAGTTTTCGTTTCATCAGCTAAACTTTTATATTTAGTTTCCAAATTAGTATAAACTAACTTTTCATTATTTAAATATCCTTCAATAGTTCTTGGAGCAGTAGCTTTGGCTATATCGTTTGACAAAATATAATATTCTATATTGCCTAAATCATCTGACAAAATATTTATTTTACCTTGTAATTGGTTGTATATTTCAGGAACATTATTTTTTAACACTACCAAACTGTTTGACAAATTCGCTATTGCCAAACTATAAGTATTGACTAAAGATATATAATCATTACTTTCATTTATTGAATTACTATCTATAGATAGAGAAATTATTTTACCATAATTATATGTTGTTTTAAAATAATCAATATATTTTTTCATTAACGAATTTATAAATGTGTTATATTGCTCTGCATTAAAACCAATTTCCTTTGATTCTGTTAATGATAAATTATATTTAGTAGGAAAATATACTATATCTGTTTTTAATGCCATTTCTTTAGCAATAGTAGCAGGCACATAGCCGTTGATTGCCAAATTTTCAATAATAGCACTGCTAATATCTGAAATTTCACTTTCTTCAAAGCCCATATCAACAAGTACCGAATTAACTAATGAATTTGATTTTATTACATTAGCATTTAATAGATTATCACCACTAGGGTCCATTCCATTTTCTATACCAGAATAATTAAAATCAATAGATGCATTATAAGTGCAATCCGCACCTTTTGCAAATACAATAATTGCGGTTATTCCACCACCTAAAATTGCTAAAACTAATGCATATACTACTATTCTTACTGCACTTTTTTTGAAAAGTTCAAAAATTTTGTGAAAAGTAATATCGTTATTTTTTATATCTTCGTTCATTAAGTCCTCCATAATTTTCTTACAATAATTTATTTTATTATATCATAACAATAATCATATATCAAGAAAATTATTAAACTACTCTATATGATTATTCATAAATTTAATATTAGTCTATTCTCCTAAAAAATCTTTAATAAAAACTTCATCATTAATTAGTCTATAAGCACTTCTCAAATGCGTTATGTATGGCTTATCTTCCAAAATTATTGGCAATTCTAAATTATTAAAAAAATATTCTTCCAAACCAGTAATTTGAGCACCACCACCAACTATTACTATGCCTTTTTTTAATATATTTTTCAATATATCATCCGGTGCTACAAGCAATACTCCATCAATTAATTTTATTATTCTTGTATAAACAAAAATTATTGACTTATATATTTCTCTGTTAGTTAGAGTCATTTTTTTCTTTTTACCGCTAATAATATCTAAACCGTTGCAGGAATATGACGACATATCTTTGATAAACAACGACCCTACCTTTAATTTAATTTCTTCGACTTCTTTATCACTAACTTGCAATTTATACTCAAGTTCTATACTTTTTTTTATTTTTTCATTGATTACATTTCCACCTAAACCAAGAGAATACCCAGAAATTATTTTGCGTTCTACTTTTTCTCCGTTTTTCTTTGTGGATATTACACCAACATCAACTAAATCACCACCGAGCACACAAACCACATTGGACTCATTTTGTTCTAATATAGGAGACAAAGCCAATATACTTTCTAAAAGGTAAACATTACTATAACCATTTGTAACAAATATCTTTTCTATATCTTTTTTTTGTTCTACTTCCAATCCGCAACTTATTAAAACACAAATTTCTATATTAGTATTATACCCAAAAAGTTTATGTAAAATCTCTTTAATTAATAATTTTGCACCCTCGTAATGTGCGATAGCACCTTTTTGAATAGGTCTTACCCACATAAATTCTTCACCAATCATTTGATTTCTTTTTTCTAAAGCTTCCTCGCCATAAAAGATAATCCCAGAATGCAAACTTCTTTTCATTATAATAACTGTAGGAATACGCAAAAGTAACATATCATCAGAAAATATTGATATGTTGGTAGAACCAAAATCAAAAATTACTTTTTTCTTAATCATTCGTTACTCCAAAATTTTTCTTAAGGCTATACTTAATTTTTCGGTAGGTAATCCGACAATATTATCATAACTACCTAAATATTCATCTACAATAATACCATCTTGAATACCATAAGCACCCGCTTTGTCAAATGGCTTGTATTCTAATAAATATTTTTTTATCTGCATATCATTAAGTGGTTTAATCGAAACTTTACTTTCTTCAACAAAACAAATTACTTTGCTTCCATTTCGCATATAAACGCCACTAAAAACACTATGTGTTTTTGCTTGCAATTTTTTTAACATTACAAAAGCATTGTCATAGTTATTTGGCTTTTCAAAAATTTCACCGTCTAATGCAACCAAAGTATCACACGCAATAATGATATTTTCACTATCTATTATAGCTTCTCCTTTCAGAATTGCATTATTTTTAGCAATTATATCAGGTGTGCCAATACTATTTTCGTCTACTTTTGGTATAATAATATCAAAATCATTTACTATTTTTTTCAAAAGCATCTTCCGCCTAGGCGAGGAAGATGCTAATATTATTTTTTTTTTGCTTGTACTAATCATAATTTATAGAATTTCTAAATTTTTATTAAAAGCATGTCTAAATTCCGGTACAGCATTAAGTGCATCTTTAATTTCCAATGAACAATCAGCAATTGATTCTGTCTTCAAAATTACGCTATCTCCAAGAACATCACAATTAATACTTGTAATAACTCCACCCATACTTCTATCAAAACATTCAGCAATACGAACAATAACTCCAAGTTTACGAACAGCTATAATATCATCACTCGTAAGAAGTGACAAATATTGTTGTACCTCAACTCCTTCAAATGGCATAGCACAATGTCTACTAGCTATTAATGCGGCCATTACCAAATCCTTTTGTGGAATTCCATACAAATTACTATTTAATATTAAATAAAATGAATGTTTTGGATGGTCATAAAACTTAAAACTACTTCCAATATCGTGTAATTGCGCAGCAACTCTCAATACTTTAATAAAGCTTCTAGGCAATTTATGCAATACTCTTAATTGTCTATACAATTGTAAAGACAAATCAAACACATGTTCTGAATGTTCTATATTCATATTGAAATGATGTAGCATTGTATAAATACTATGCCCTAAAATATCATTTATTGGCTTATCACTAGTAGTAGGAACTGCATATCTAAACATAGCTCCTTCTCTCATACCAGCACCAGATATTACCATTTCTTCAAAATTCGTACAGTCTTTAACTGCTTTTAAGCAACTCATAGCAGCAGGCAAAATGTCTGCTCTTGTTCGGCTTAATCCTTTAATTCTTGATGCTTTATCCATATCTAATGACCTAATAACATTGTAAATACTGTCAAAATCATTATTAGATATATTATAATTATGTGCCATATCCAATGGATATTTTTTGAATCTTCTACTAATTTTACCTACATTTCGTGCAGCACCACCAACACAAATAAATTTTGTATCAGGGTCCATTTCTTTAATCCAAGTAAGATTCTTGATAAAATCTTTTACATAATCAACAATCATATTATTTCTTTCAGCTGGATCAGAACTTGCTTGAGCAAATTTTTCAGTAAGTGTAACTGCGCCAAATGGCAATGTGTCTTGTGCAATTAGCACTCTTCTATTATATCCTATTACCTTTATTGAACCACCGCCAACATCAACAATTAAACCCTTAGGGATATCCATTGAATTTATTACACCGGTATAAACCAAGCTTGCTTCTTCTTCTTGAGAAAGCACGGTAAGTTTTATTCCGCAGCTTGATAAAATTTCATCTACAAAATTCTTTTGATTTTTTGCTCTTCTTACAGCAGCAGTAGCATATGCAAAAACACGGGTAACCTTATGACTCTCATATAAATTTTTGAATGTCTTTAAGGTTTGTACCATTTGTTGCACTCTAACAGGTTTTAGGAAACCATCTACTTCCATATCTTTTGCAAGTCTAACTGGTTCTTTTAACTCATCTATGACATTAAAGTATCCTCCCTCTAAGATACTTACTATTACAATTCTTGCTGTATTAGATCCAATGTCTATTATCGCAATTTTTTCCATTTAATTCTCCCATTAATTATTTTTTTAGTCTTACCTTAATATTATACTAAAACTAAAAATAAATCAATATCATTTACTTTTTATTTACTGCAGGTTGTAAAACTTTTTTTATTTCATTCACTAAACCCGAGCATTTATTGTTAACTCCGTCTATTTACTAATTATTTATTTTTGTAAGTTCAATATTTTTATTATATTTTCGCTTATTTGTATTTACTTTTATATTATCCTAATGATTTTTATCTTTTATTATCAAGCCAAAAGATTTTTAGTGTAAAAAAATTTAGTTAAAAAATAAAAATTTCTTATAAATAACGAAAACCGCTTAAATTTCAAGCGGTCTTATAATATTATAATTTAATTTCTTTCTAATTTCTTTTATATCTTTCCAAAATTGATCTACCCGACAAAACTTCCTTAACTGCTTCCAAATGTTCATTGGTATGTTGTGGTTTTACTTCAGGTACAGGTTTTGGTTGCTTCTTGATAGGTGCAGCCTTATGTGTACTTGGAGATGCATAGCCTTCTCTTAAATATGCTGGATTAACTGGAATAAGTTCGTTGTAAGCATAAGTATACTTAGATTCTTCTACTGCAATTTCATATACATATTTACCACTTTGTTTTAGAAAAGAGATAATTGGTATAATGTCGCCGACACCAGTTGCAAATGCGACTGCATCAACCGTGCTGTTAGAACCGATTAGTGTACCTTCAATAATTTGTTGACAATCAAGTTTGTTTCTTCTGCGAGATTCAAATGCGGTTACTTTATAATATCCTTTAGCATCTGTATATTCGTTAAAGTCACGATTACGTTTTGCAACGTACCCATAAAATTTAACACTTGCTACTTCAAATTTTTGTTCTATTTCACCTAATAATTTTTTAAACCCTTCACAAGATATTTTTAAACTTGCTAAATCAATAAGCAATACTATTTTTGGTTTATTCATTCACTCGATCCTCCAGTTTTTGTTATATTCTTAATTTTTCTTATATAGTAATACAAATATTGTTGGGCATATCCGCTTAATGTTCCATAATGCGCAACTAAATTATTACTCATTACCTTAATATCATTATTTTTAGGCATACCTAGCTGATTATATAACTTTATACTCCAAGTATCCATTGGGAAAAGGTCAGTTTTGTGATATCCGAATAATAAAATGCAATCAGCCACCTTACTTCCAACTCCCTTAAGTTTCATAAGCTCGGCTCTTGCTAGTTTAGTATCCATCAATTTGATACTGTCTATATCAAAACTATCAAACAACATTTTGCTTGTGGTACTAATATATTCAGCACGATACCCCGCACCAATTTCTTTATACAAAGATACTTCGGCTTTAGCCAATGCCTCTAATTTAGGAAAAGCGTAATAACCGTCTATATATTCGCCCAATTCTTTACACAATTTTTCAATAATAAGTTTTATTCTAGGTATATTATTATTGGCAGAAATAATAAAAGAAATTATCATCTCTATTGGGTCTTGATTAAGAATTCTTATTCCACTACCATATTTTAGTGCATCATCAAGATACTCATATTTTTCCAAATTAGCCTTGATTTTGGTGTAATCTCTATCTAAATCAAAGTATTCAATGAAAAAATCTATATCTTTGGAATTTATTATAACACAATCATTTTCATTTTGCAATAGACATTTATGATTTTTTGCATACAAAGTATAACAATCACCACAATTCAGGTACCTAAATACTTGCCCACAATCTAATATATGTGCAATATTGAAATTTGATGTATCTTCTATAATAATTTTGTTATTTATTTTTTTATAATTCATATATAAAAATAAGCAAAGCCTAAGGATTAATATTTTATCCAAAAACTTTGCTCTACTTTTCTTTTTTTGTTGTTATTTGAATTTAATTAAGCTTCGTATACACTAACTTGTTTAAATCTTTTTGTTCTAGTGCCACGTTCTTCAAAACGAACAACACCATCAATTTTTGCAAACAAAGTATCATCTTTGCCTTTACCCACATTTGTACCTGCATGGAATTTGGTTCCTTTTTGTCTAACCAAAATATTACCAGCAAGGCATGGTTGTCCATCACTTTTCTTTGGACCAAGTCTTTGTGCAGCACTATCACGACCGTTACGAGTACTACCCATACCTTTTTTATGAGCAAACAATTGAATATTCATAAACATTTTAATTACCCTCCAATTTTACAAAGGCATTATAGCCTTTTTCTATGTCTCGAAGTCCTAATATCATAGTTGATATTATAGTTTGTTGCTTAATATCTTCTATTTCACTTTGTGGAGTTGGTATTTCGAATTTGAGATAACCTTCTTCACCTATTTTATACATAACTTCGCTTTCAGATACATCAATAATTCCCATTAATGCGGTTTGTGCTATTGCACTTACTGCACTACAAACGATATCTCTATCATATTTGGCATATCCACTATGACCGTTGATTTCCACTATGGATACTTTTGATGCATTTTTTTTGATTTTTATAAAAATCATAATTATCCAACTATATTGATAATTTTTACTTTAGTAAATGGTTGACGATGACCTTTTCTCTTACGAACATTTTTCTTAGGTTTGTAAGTGAACATATCAAGTTTACGACCTCTACCATTTTCGATAACTTCTGCTTCTGCATAAGCTTTAGCGATGATAGGGTTGCCTGTAGTAACCTTACCAGCATCATTTAGCATAAGAATATCAAACTTTACCGTAGAACCAACTTCTGCTTTTAAAAGCTCTACTTTTAATACTAAGTCTTTTTCAACTTTGTATTGTTTTCCACCAGTAACAATAATTGCGTACATAAAACATAACCTCCTTTTGAAGACTCGCTAACTAGGGTGGCAAATTGCGCTTAGGTACCCCTTATATGCGGTTAGTAATAATTTAACACAAAATAAAAAAGATAGCAAGTATTTTTACTATCTTTTTGTGTATAAAACAAATAATATTCTAATTTTTACAACACTTTTGACAAGAATTCTTTTAATCTTGGGTGTTGTGGATTATCAAAAATTTGATTAGGCGAGCCTTGTTCTCTTATTTTTCCACCATCCATAAACAATATTCTTGTTGCTATTTCTTTAGCAAAACCCATTTCGTGAGTTACAATAACCATTGTCATACCTTCATCAGCTAATTCTTTAATAACTTCCAATACTTCACCTACCATTTCTGGGTCAAGTGCCGAAGTCGGTTCATCAAAAAGCATAACTTTAGGATTCATAGCAAGTGCCCGAACAATTGCAATTCTTTGCTTCTGACCACCCGATAAAGTAGAAGGATACACCTTTTCTTTATCTTCAAGACCTACTCTTTTTAATAATCTTATTGCATTTTCATAAGCTACTTTTTTTAGTTCTTGTTTAGAAGTATATTCAAGTTTTATTCTTTCCATAGGTACAGGATAAACTAAATGACTTTCTTTTCGTTCTATATTTTCTATTTTTTTAGTTATTGCTAATTTTTGTTTAGTTAAATAAGGGTCATAAGTTACAAACACTTTACCTGCATTTTCAATTTGTTTTTTAGTTTTTTCCCAAACTGCATTGATAGGTGTTAGTTTTCTTTCTAATTCTTCTAATTGATTTTGATAACTTATTTTTTTACTATCTACCTTTTTAATCATTTCTGTTTTATGCTTTTCCAAATACTTATTGTAATATGGCATTTTGCGATTGTGACTAACAGCTTTATGCAAATTTGCCATACCAACTTGTACCGGTGCAAGCATAATATTTTTAACAACAGTTAGATTTTTGAACAAATTAAATTGTTGAAAAACCATTCCCATATTTTGCCTATGTTCATTGATATTTATTTTTAAGTCTGTAAGGTCTACACCCTCAAAAAATATACGCCCTGCAGTAGGGTCTTCTAATACATTAAGACATCTTAAAAAAGTACTTTTTCCACCACCACTAGGTCCTATAATAACTATTTTTTCGCCCTCTTCAATAGTTTCACTAATATTATCAAGCACAAGTAAATCTCCAAATTTCTTTGTTAGATTACTTACTTCAATTACTGTTTTAGTTTTTTCTGTCACTTTTACCAAACCTCCTTTCCAATAATTTTACTAATGTCGATATCATCATAACTAAAACTAAATATATTGCTGCCAAAATTAAATATGGCACAACAAATTCATAATTAGCACTTGCTATCGAACGGAAAGATTTTGTAAGGTCAACTACAGCTATAAAGCTAACTATCGATGTATCCTTTATTAATGTAATAAACTCGTTACCTAAAGTAGGTAGAATATTCTTAACTGCTTGAGGAACGACAACACGAGACATAGTAGTAGTATAACTCATTCCGACTGCTCGTCCAGCTTCTAACTGTCCAAAATCAACTGAATTTATACCACTTCTCATTATTTCCGATACATAAGCACCACTATTAAGTCCAAAAATTACTATCGCAGCAACTATGCTACTGACAGATAAACCGAGTGCAGGCATTAGTACCCAATAACCCAATAACAATTGTACCACCATTGGTGTACCACGGAATAATTCTACATATATTTTACAAATTCCGTTAAGCACCCTAATCGGCCAACGGTTTCCTGGTATAACCTTAATTACCGCTATTATTGTACCAATAACTATCCCTATAACTAAACCTAGGACAGCGATTTCTATCGTTGCCCTAAGTCCGTCTAATACATCATTGTAAGCTCCTCTTTCGATGAACTGTCTAATAAATAAGTCCCATTTACTCATTTTATATCCTTATATATTATTTCAAACCTTTCAAAACGTTTTCTACATCTGTTACAGATTCACATTTATCAAAAGCTGTATTACTATTATTAACAATCATTACTTGACTAGCTTCATAATAGCTTGTTGCAAAATTTACTGATTCTTTTCTTGCATCACTTACTGTAAGTCCAGCAGCTGCGATATCAATATCATTAGTTCCTACTGAAGTAACTACTGAATCAAAATCCATATCTATAATAACTAATTCCATATTAAGTTGCTCAGCAATATAAGCACAAATTTCCATATCGATACCAACAAATTTGTTACCATCTTTATATTCAAATGGAGGGAATTCTGCGTTTGTTGCTACTACTAATTGTGTATCTTTCTTAGAAGCATCTTGTGTTGCGGAAACAATACCTTCTGGTTGGTAGCTATCAGAGAAATAATTTCCAGCGATTTCTGCAAGTTTGCCATTAGTTTTCATAGCAGCAATTTGTGCATTAACATCAGCTAATAAAGTCGCATTGCTTTTATCAACACCAAAAGCATATTCTTCTTCAGTAAGTTCTATATCAATAACCTTAACACCATCAATTTTTGCTGCAAGTGCATTAGCTGGAGCAATATCAGTCATAACATAATCAATACCACCGTTTTTCATATCTTGAATTGCAAGATAAGCACTATCATATTGTTTAGCTTCCAAATTTTCATATCCAGCAAAGCCCCAATCTTCATCACCATTAACATAATATTCTGCTGTGTTGCCTGATTGTACACCTATTTCTACTTTTTTTTCTGTTTCATTATTACCACAAGCTGCAAATGCAAATAAGCAAGCAACTGTCATTACTACTACTATTAAAGTTGTTATTATTTTTTTCATTGTAAATTTCTCCTTGAAATATTATTTTGTTTTAATTTAAAACTAATATACCACCATAAAAAAAATTATGCAAGCATTTTTATTATAATTATTCAAATTTATTTATAATTATCTGTGTTTTATGTATAAATACTATTAATATACATTATTAGATGCATATCAATGTATATTTTTAATAATTTTGCATATTGTCATAGTCATAAAAATATGCTATAATTTTATTTTAATTTATAAATAGACAGGAGAGTTTTATGAATAGAGCAGAATTTGTATTTACATTAGTAGACTACTTTATGAAAATACCACAAAATTGTATTAACCACAAAGGAATTACTATTGAAAAAAATAATGCATATAGTATTAATGGTCCTTATTGCAAAGCCGATTACTATTATAAGGATAAACTTGCAAAAAAACCCGTACTTTTATATATCCACGGTGGTGGTTTTGTTAAGAGCGATAAAAAATACCGTTCTAGTTATGCAAAAGCTTTCGCTGACAAAGGATACTTTGTTTATAACGGCAATCATAGACTCGCACCATTAGACAATTACCCGACTCCACTTTTTGATATTTGCGATATGGTACGAAAACTCGAAGCATTGAAAGATGAATACAATCTTGATTTAACAAGAATAGTAATAGGCGGTGATTCTTCGGGCGGATATATGACTGCACAATTTTTGGCTACACAATTTGAATGTAGTTTGCGTGAAAAATTAGGTATTCCATTATTAGACACAAAAATATCAGCTTATTTAGGTATATGTTCAGCTTATAATATTATTAATATGATGAAATCGCCTACAGCAATTATGGGAATAGGCAGAGTTACCGGAGAAAGTTTTTTTGGAATGAGAATAGAAAAAGATTATTCAAATCTTGATAAATATAAATATATCGATTACTTATCACCTATATATTTTGTGAATAAAGATTGGTGTCCTTGCGTTATATTATACTCCGATAAGGATTTATTTTGTTACAAACAAAGTGAAGCATTTATTGACGAACTTGAAAAATTCGGAATAGAATATTATACTTGCCATAGTAAATTATTGATAGATAATCATTGCTACCAATTACAATTATATAAAGGTAGCTCTAAAAAAGCTCTAAAAATCACTTTTGACTCACTTGATAAAATTTTAGACCTTAAAAATATCAATTTAAGTGAAAACCTAAAAAAAGTTATCTAAGCTAGAACTTCTAATAATTAGCACATAAAAAAAGTTGGCAAATCAATGTCAACTTTTTTATTATATAATTTTCTATTTTACAATTTTTTCTTAGAATTTTATTCCAAAATTAAATTTTTGTTTAAATCCAAGTTCTTCTCGTTTTTTTGTATCAAGTAATTCTATTAATTTGCGAAAAGTATCTATTTGTTCAGCCATCATATCATAGTTAATTTTATCAATGTAGCCATTTGGTGCTACATTACACAAATAATCAGGACCTGGACAAAGTGAAATACTAGGAATACCTTTTTTATAAATAGGTTGTCCCTCTCCAAAATGTACCATATTTTTAGGTCTAAGCATAAGTGCTTTTACATATTTTCTATCTTTTATACAATCAATGTACATTCTTGACATAATCTCGTTACTTGTATATACCAATTCTGGGTCAGTATCATCTAATTTAATAAAATTCTCGTGTTTTTCATCATCTCTCCACTCGCTACAACCAAGATGCTCCATAGTAAGTCCCGCTATAGCTTGATAATTGCCGGCCTCTCCGTCCCAAAATTCTGGGTGAACATTAAGAAATCTAGTAGTAGCTTGATTTAGTGCATTACCAAATTGATGAAGTTGGAAATGACCTGTTACAAAACTAAATACCAAATTACGATTACGCTCTTCAATAGGTTTTTCAGAAAAGTATTTAGCCAAACTAAGCAAACCGATACCTGCATTTTCTTCAAAAGCATTACTACCGTCTGTATGCGTATTTACTAAAATACTTTGATTTGGATTTTGCCCCTTAAGTACAGCATAAATTGTACGAGAATGTGCATCTTTTCCATAATTAGCGGTTAATTTTAGTGTAGCATTTTTGCCATTTTGGGCAGCTTCAATTATTTCTTTGCCCACACTTTCAGTAACCCATAAGGAAGGAATACCAGCATATGTTGTTATAAATGGTAAATATTGATGCCTAGCAAGGTCATCACTACAACCTGTCATTACACAAATAACGGCTTTTGCTCCTGCCTTTTTTGCGTGCTTTAATACGGGAGCAATAACAAATGTACTAACTACCGGACTACCTTGTTTTTGTGGTGGAATAAAATCTGATGGATAAACTTCTCTTTTCTTAAATACCAAACCACAATCTGCCTCAAAAATAGGCATACTAACAACTGCAATTTTATTTAAACTTCCCATAAATGAATTTATAGGCTCTTTTCCACACCATTTCATAGGTGCAGTTACTCCTTCTTCTTCAGTTTGCCCACTATAAGGATAATAACTGATGTCGTTTTTATCAACCTCAATTATATTCCCTTCATTGCTTTCATAATTTAAAGAATAATCTTTAGGTTCCCATTTATTAAAAACATTGTCATCTTCGCCTATTTCATAACCATAACTTATTAATTCTTTTTCTAAAAAGTTAATATAATCGATATGAGGTTGACTGCCAGTTAGTCTAGGTCCTAAACCAACCAACATTTCTTCCATTTCTATAAGCTTTTCTTTTGCAAATAATTCTGCCATATTTATAAGCCCCTTACTTTATATTTGATTTATTATAAATATAATTATAGCACTTTGCAAAGCACTTGACAATATACTAACAAATAATTTGTAAAAAAATTTGTAAAAAAAAAGACAAACCGCTTTATCGTGGTTTGTCTTTTTATAAACATTATCTTATAATAATTCAAATTCTTAAGGTACTAATTGAAGATTACTTTCTTGAAATGTTATATCAATTGGTACTTCTACTCCATCTCTCAATATAATAATTTGAATAGTATCACCAACTTTTGCACCGATTAGTTTTTCACGTAAAATATATTCTCTATCTAATGCATAAATACTTCCATTTATTTGTAGACTTATTAGCTTATCACCTACTAGTAATTTGCCATCAACTGCACTTCCTTCGACAACTTCTTTGACTTTTAATTCTTCTTTTATATTCATAGTTTGAGTTTCCTCATCGTATTCAGCATAACTATTAGTACGCTCTACCGAAATACCTATTAATAATCTTTTCAAAGTAAGATCTGTATTGCCACTTTCAAAATTTGCTATTACATTATCAGCAACATTAACTGCTGTATGAGTAGGCAACGCATATCCAACATTATCAATACCTGTTTTTACACATTTCGCATTAACTATACCTATAAGCTCGCCATCGTCATTAAACAATCCGCCACCACTATTACCACCATTTATTGGTGCATCTACTCTAAGAACTCTAAAAGAAACACTAGTAGAATTATCTACACCCGTCATATCAATATACTCACTATCCACACTAATTACACCCGAAGTATTTGACAATCCATCACCATTAGGATTTCCGACTACTACTGCTGTACTTCCTATATTAGTATAAGGAGAAGTATTTATGGTAGCAGCTATTACTGGTGCAGTTTTTAACAACTCGCTGTTACTAACTTTTATAACTGCTATATCATAATTCATTGCACCACCGATATATTCGACTTTAGTCCCATTTTCAACGGTATCTTCATCACTTTTTATTTCATATTCTGAATATTCTTTACCATATACTTTTAATCTAATGTCAGTGCAAATATGGTCTTCTTGAACAGAAGCACTTGAATATATTACGTGATAATTCGTAATTATATACGCATCGCCGTTTTCTTTGTCTAGCTTATAAATTATTCCACTACCAGCATAAGCGGTTTCCGTTGTTACTTGTGCACCTGTTTGCCAATTATAACCTGCCACCTCTGTATAATAAGTGTTTATACTAACTACACTGCGCACTGCTTGATTCGCTACATATTCTATTGCTTGACCAGCATTTAATTCTAAATTTAATGATTTAACAAAATCTAAAAAGCTACCCGTATAGTTATCTTCATCTTTTGCCATTTGATAAAGTTGTGCTATGTCAGTTGCATCTTCTCCGTTAGTGCCATTAAGCCCATCAACACCACTGGTACCATTCTTACCATCTACACCATCTTTACCTTGTAGCGTTGCAAGCCAATCAGCTTCCGTACCCGCATAGCCATTTTCAACAGCTATTTCATATACGCTTTTACCACAAGTCAAACTCTTAAGCCACTCCTCTTGAGTGCCCTCAAAGCCTTCATTTACAGCTAGACTGTAAGCATCTATTAATGTTGTGTCTGTTGTAGCATTAGAATCTGTCTTTTCACAAGAAGTCATAATCAACATACAAGTGATTACCAACACTATCGCTATTATTATTGTGATTTTCTTTTTCATTTTACTACTTCCTCTTTTTATTAAATTTATATGTTAATAATAATATTATTACCTTAATTATAACTTAATTTACAATATTATATCATATATTTTTTATATGGTAAAGTGGTTATCTAATGCTATTTCTTGACTAATATTATTTTTTATTATATTATTAGTAATATATTATTATATAATCGAGGTGTAGCGCAGTTTGGTAGCGCGCTTGGTTCGGGACCAAGAGGTCGTGGGTTCAACTCCCGTCACCTCGACCAAAAAAATGCCATTATCAGTTATTCTGATAAGGCATTTTTTTAATTAATTTATATTTATCATTGCTACTACTCTATTTTAAAAGTGCAAGAACTTTTTCTTTAGGCATCAAACCTACGCCTTTATTAACTAATTTGCCATCTTTGAAAACGAATAAAGCAGGAATACTCATAATGCCGTATTTTTGAGCAATAGCACCCTCATCATCTACATTAAGTTTACCAACTGTAATATCAGAATTTTCATTAGCGATTTCTTCTAATATTGGAGCAAGCATTCTACAAGGTCCACACCAAGTTGCCCAAAAATCTACAATTACTGTTCCTTTGCTGATTACTTCATCAAAATTATCCTTTGTCAATTTTACTTCCATCGTTAAATATCTCCTTAAAAATTATTTTCATATCACTTATTATAATGTACAATTTAATTACTTTTTAATCACTACTATTGTATAATCTTTTATAAGTGATATTGATTATCATTATCATAACAAGATTATGAACATTTGTCAAGAACTTATTTTAATTTTTTTGAAATATTTTAATTGTTAACTAAATAATTGTATTTATGTTGACATTAAAGTATACATAGTGATATCATTTTATCAAGAAAACAATATTGATAGAGGTAAAAAATGGCATTAAAAAGCGAGTTATTGAAAATTTTAGAACAAAACAAAAATATTTTTATTTCTGGACAAAATCTTGCAAATCAGCTTAATGTTAGCCGAACTGCTATTTGGAAAGTTACTAAAACTCTTAAAGAAGAGGGTCATAGCATTATTAGCATAAATAATAAAGGATATAAATTAACAGTTGACAGTGATAAAATTTCCAAAGAAGGCATTGCTCTATTTTTAGATAATAATTATAATAATATACCTATTGAAGTATTCGAAACAATAGATTCGACTAGCAACGAAGCTAAAAGGCGAATAGCAAACAGCACTTACCCGACTGCTATTATTTCTGAAATGCAAACTACTGGTCGTGGTCGATATGGCAAAACATTTTATTCTCCAAGTAATAGCGGTATTTATATGTCTTTAATTCTTTCTCCTAATCTTCAATTGGAAAATGCAAAGCTAATTACTTGTGCTACCGCAATTTGCGTTTGTAAGGCGATAGAAAATCTTACTAATTTATCTCCGCAAATAAAGTGGGTAAATGATATCTTAATTAATAATAGAAAAGTATGTGGTATCCTTACCGAAGCTATTACTGATTTTGAATCTGGTTGTGTAGAAAAAGTTATTATAGGGATTGGAATAAATTGTAACCAAACTATTGATAAATACCCTACCGAATTACGAAATATAGTAGGTAGCTTACCGCTTTTGCCGATAAGCCGAAATCAATTAATTGCTTCAATTATTAATAATATACTATCCGAAATTTTTATAGCACCTAAAGAAATTATAAAACAATATAAAGAACGCTCAATGATGCTAGACAAAGAAATCACTTTTACAAATAACGATTTAGAAATTACCGCTAAAGTAGTTGATATAAATAGTGATGGCAATATTATTGCTGTCGATAGCATTGGCAAAAAACATATAATAAGTTCTGGAATAATTAACATTAAAGGACTTTATCAATAAATCTACTAAATAAAAAAACCGCTATAATTAGCGGTTATTTTTTTATTTATTAAGTTTTCTCATAAGATAAGGCAATGCCTTTTCAAATCTAACCCCATACCAATGGTCTGTGTCATAATTTTCCATAGTTGCGCTAATTGCTTCAAATACAAATTCTGTAGCTATTTTGACAGCCTCCAATATATGTACATCATTAGCTATTGCACCGACTAAAGAAGACGCAAACAAATCGCCTGTACCATGAAAGCTTTTATTGATTTTTTTATTAAAACAATAGTTTGTGCTTTTACTAGTGGTATCATAAATAGCTACACCTAATTCATCTTTATTAAATGAAACTCCAGTAAGCACTACTTTTTTTGCACCCAAATTGGATAATTTTATTAAAATTTCATCAATATAACTTTTATCATAATTCTCACCTATATAAGGGATATCTAATAAGAAGCTAGCTTCCGTTAGATTGGGCATAATTATATCTGCTTTTCCGCAAAAACCACGCATTTTCTTTGCATAATTCATATCAAAACCTGAATAGAATTTACCCAAATCGCCCATTACTGGGTCAATAATAACTTGTCCGTTTTCATTTAGACAGCTATTTATAATATCTTCTATATAATCTATTTGTTTAGCACTACCTATATAGCCTGTATAAATA
>Ga0172378_10001952_pt1 | contig 19194 bp, 26 predicted proteins | sample GrowelOW332metaG_FD_119755 | JGI IMG/M metagenome (GOLD analysis project Ga0172378, IMG submission 119755) | Groundwater microbial communities from an aquifer near a municipal landfill in Southern Ontario, Canada - Pumphouse #3_1 metaG | ecosystem: Environmental > Aquatic > Deep subsurface >... | reverse complement strand
TAGCCTAAAGGCGTAGGGGCTTGCTCAACCACCTCTAAAAGAGTGCTAGGAGCATAATGGTTATTGACTGAACCACGACTTGGGTAAGTTATACTATCCAAGTAATTTGTAAGTTTCATATATGAAGGGCGAGAGGTTTTAGCGTTAAACTAATCGGTAATGGTCGTCAATGATGGAGTTGAACCACCGTTTTCCTCAGCACTAATCCGAGGCTCTCTAACGTTGAGCTAATTGACGATAATGTGTTTTGATATCAAAGATCTATTCTACTGGGGTAATAGGCGGGGAACGATCCCGTAACCTTCGGCTCCACAAACCGACGCTCTAACCAATTGAGCTACTACTACCATTGCTACTTCTTCTGGGTTGACCTGCCGGACTTGAACCGGCAAGATTTTGATTCACGGTAAAACATATCTACCATTTCCATCAAGGCCAACATTGAAACAAAAAGACCGCCTAGGATTTTTCCTTGGACGGTCTACTAAATCTTATGTCTATTCTTCTTTACCATTAGACATTAAAATTAGAGCCGCCCTTTGTAGGTGGTTCCTCAATTCTAATATGTTCTGGCATTGCGAAGAAGTTCATTTTAAATTCTGTCTCGTTTTGTTAAATGTTCCGTGTTGGAACTGTATTTTCTCTGACAGTTGAATAGTATGCCATAAACTCTATTTTGTGTCAACAACTATTTTAATTTATTTTTTGGTTCAATAAAATCTTGATGCATTGAAGATTGCTTCTTGCCACTGCTTCTGCTTGAAACCTAGTTTTTCGACTTCAATAAAAAGCTCGTCTCTAATTTTTTTAGCATTTAAATTCACCAAAGAAACTTGTTGAGAATTAACAGGTATAGTTCTATTGCAAGAATTGAAACCTGAACAAACTGTTCGATCATAAGCTTCAGTTCGCTCGTGATACTCTAGAGCCAACTTCCGTAATCTCTTTTCTTCAATCGTAAGTTCTATAGGAAAACCAAAGTACTCACGTTCAAATTCTATTAGTGGTTCATGCATTTTTAATTATTTCTTGATCTTAAATATTGTTCTTGTTTTTGCTCCCAAGTGGCTGAAAAATTATCTTTTATAATTTGAAGTTTTATGAATTCAATATTCGCATCAGAGCCAAACCATGTCCTGTAATGATCTTCGTTGTTTACAGATAGTCCAGTAGATTGAGCAAATTCTATTTCTTTATTAAAAGAATTAAACATAGCAAAAAATGACTCGTTATTAATTTTGGTGATTTTACTAATTTCATAACGAGTCATTATGTTTTGATCGCCTAAATACTCTATAACAACACGGTCACCAACTTCTCTATTTAATTTAAGCTCCATATCTTCGGATTTCACTGCTATTAAATTATATAGCAAAGGTATCCAATCAAAATTGAATACCTCTGCCACCTTGCCATTTTTGTCGTTGTTAAATAAGCAAATCTGAAGCATTGGCTGGAGAAACTTCCAAGACTTTTGTGCTCTTCTTGTTGACGGTTCTGCCGTATTCTCCAACGTTTTTCAGCAATCGTTTCAAAGCTCTAATCCCATGACCATTTAGGGAAACAACATTACCATGATCCGTAATAACCAATGTTTTGCCTTCTCTTTTTCGATCTGTTTTTGAAATAGGCTTTTGATATACAATTGACCCGTCCTTATTTCTTGATGTGGCCACCAGCCTCTTACATTTTTGTTTAATTTCAGACATTTTAATCTCCTTTTTTAATTTCCGTATTTTCCAAACAACATTGACAATCCGCCAAATGTTTCACCTTTTTTACAACCAAATTCACATAATGATTTGGTACATAAATAATTTTTGTCACCTCAACAGATCTGCTAAGCAAATACTCTTTCACACAATCATTGTTCTTTGCTATTTCTTCTATGGTGTGTTTTTCGACATTTTGCTGACCACCACTCAGTTTGGTAAACTCTGGTCTATTGGATATGTCAAGTTTTCCAATCGTCTTGCCATTAACTCGGATTTCAATATCACATTGAGAATCGTCAATAACGTTAGCCACCGTGACGTTTTTCTTGTCCCAACCAATCATGTTCAAAGCATGCATTAGACTAGCCGCTTTAAGTTCGGCCACCCGCTTGACTTTTACTGGTTTTTTGCCAGGATTCGTTGGGTCTGTACTATCCACATAACCGATTAAAATCTTTTCAATAACATATGTTTTTTTTGCTGTGATTTTTGCTTGGTCATAACCATTTTCAATAAGATTATTTACCTCTTCTTCGCTCAATGGAATTGTTTGGATCTTTCTATCATCCTCTTTAAGATCATTCTCAATTACAGATTTTTCTTGTTCAGACTCTGAACTAATTGCCACAACTGCGGAGTTGTCCTTTTGAGAAATACTAATTTCCTCTGTGTTCGAATTTTTAGTATCCGTATTGTCATCTTGGGCGTCCACCAGATTCTTGTGTTTAAATAGATTTTTAAGTTTCATTTTATTCCTTTTGTTGTTTTATACGATTAACTATACCATTATACCAAAACCATGTCAATTAAAATTTAAAGCCCAAGACCAATCGTCTATATTGTCTTCTTGAATAATAAAAAATACACAAACATCATTGGGTATTATATTGACAACCTTGGACACAGCTTGTCTGGCTGCTAATGAGCTTTTGGAAGATGTCCAAAACAAATCCCCCCAAAGACCATCCGATCTCACCGTTCCGATAGTGGATGTCTGATCTTTTTTTATTCCAGTCCCTAATGGTTGTATTAAAATATTATTAGCCCCGTCAGAGGCTGCCATGTTAATACAAGACTCATAACAAGCAATTAACATCTTAAATGATATTTCAGACTCTTGACTGGAAACCGTAGAAGAGCAGGCTGGAACTAAAGCTTTTACAACCCTATCACTTAACTTGCAATAAGATTGTTGATTAAAAATAGCCTTATTATTTGCCTGTTCCACAAAATATGTAAGACTATTCTCTGCTAATTTTTCAACCTCGAATTCGGTTCTGATTACTGATACTTTCACTGTTTTGTAAACCAATAACTTGGAGTAAGATTTTTTCCACAAGTTGGACAAGGAAACCCAATTTTAGCTAACTGTTTATATGAATACAGTTCGCCCTGACACAAGGAGCACTTTGATGAAGAGTCAAAAATTTCAATTGCCTCTTTTTCCGTATCGTAATCCATGTCAAATATAATATGTTCTTTTAGACAAAATAATTGAACTCTCCATCCAATTGGAATATTGTCTTTATCCCTCGGATACATAAAAAGAGCTCTTGGCCTCCCTTCATTTTTTCGATTGATTAGGGAATACTTATCTGATTCATCATCAGCTTTACAGATGGCCTCATCTATTGACTGCAAAGGCCATATGCCATGCATTGAGACAGACTTCCCTACGCATTCGCAATCATCATTGGTACAAATAAAATCGCATCCTTGCGGCATAACTTTAATAATATTTAGAATTGTTAATAATCAGACTCGCACTCATTTAAAAACTGCTTGCTTCCAACGCAAATCAATATAATATCTTTGACAATTTTTATCAATTCAGCATCGTCTGCATTTAAAACCCCAGACGAAAGTAAACTTTTCGAAAAGTTAATATAATCTCCAATATTAATAGCAGAGTCAGTTTGTATATCGATAGCAAGCTGAACTTTCATTTTTTCTAAAGTCTGTTTTATTGCGTCTTTTGTTTTCTTGATAATTTGTAAATCTGTTTTATCTTTATAAGACAAAACTCCCGAACTTAACAAATTTATTGCCAGCACTAACCTATCTGCATTTTGCATTTTGCTCCTTACCTTTTATTAATCATAACACTAATCATTGCCTGTACACAGTCTACAACTTGTTCAATTGGTTGAGAAGCATCTATTACTACGAAACGGTTTTTATATTCTACTGCCGTTTGTAAATACCCATTTCGAACTCGTTGATGAAACTCTATTCCAGCCGCCTCAATTCGGTCTGTTGCTTTTCCTTTTCTTTTCATGCCCAACACTGGATCAATGTCAAAAAGGAATGTTATATCTGGAGTCAGACCATCGGTTGCAATGAAATTCAATTGTTTAATTTGCTCAATTGGCAATCCTCTTCCGTAGCCTTGATAAGCAGTAGTTGAGTCATAAAACCTGTCACAAATTACATTTTTACCAGATTTTAAAGCTGGTTGAATAACCGTATCCACAAGGCAAGCTCTGGCCGCTTCAAATAGTAATAGCTCAGACCTGTCTGGCATCTCGTCGTGGTGTACCATATCTCTAATTTTTTCCCCAATGGTTGTGGCTCCTGGCTCTCTGACAAAGATGATGTTATTAAATAGCTTTGCAATCTCAGCACATACACTAGACTTGCCAGCCCCCTCTGGGCCTTCAAATGTTATAAATTTTCCTTGCATATGTTAATCCTTTTTCTCCTCTTTTAAATCAGCATCGGTGGTGGCGTAATCAATCCTTAAAATAAGTTTATCATATTCTCCTTCCTCACTGTTGCACGAAAGCAATATGGAACGCACATCACTCAAAATTTCTCTCATCTCTTTTTCCAATTCGGTTAACATAAAATCTCCTTTGATTGTTGATTCTATATTATACCTTAATCTGGAAGACTCAAAATGTGGTATAATATGTCCTATGGGACAATTTATCTCATGTAATGTGACAAAATTTCCAGGTAAATCATTAAAACTACTAATTAAAGTTATAAATCAAAATTGGCATAAAGCTTGCTAATTAAAATTAACAAGCCACAACGGTTTATTACAAAAACAAAACAAAACAAAACAAAACAAAACAACAAGGAGAAATATGACAACAGAGTTCAACGATTTATTTGAAACTTTTTTTAATGAAAAAAAATATAACGATTGGCAAGACGATATCGATATTGTGGAAAGTGACAATTCTGTAGCTATAGTCCTAGATGTCCCTGGATATGAATCTGACGGAATTGATATTTCAACAGAAAATAACATTCTAAAGATCACTGGCAAGAGAAAACTAGAAGAACAAACACTTGATGGAAAAACCTTTTTAAGGAGAGACAGAACTTCCACCTCATTTACAAAATCATTTAAACTATCAGATAATTTTGATAAAGAAAAAATTACCGCCAAACTTAAAAACGGAGTATTGCGAATTGAAATTGAAAAATTTGTTCCAAATGAACGGACTCCAAAAAAGATAGCCATTCAACAAGGGTAAAATTTTTATCAAAATAAAAGCCAGCAACAGTGAAGTCTCCCACTAACCTAAAGGTTAGGGGCTTCTATAGGATTAACCTAAAACATTAACTTCCTAATGTCTAATAATATTATACAACAAAAAAAAAGAAAGTATTTACAAAGTATTTACAAAATATTTAAGTTGTTCGCTTACATCCCACTAGCCTGAAGGCTTCAATAAAAGCAACTAGCTTTTATTGAACTGCTACGCAGTAGGGGTTTTACGCTCGCCAGATAAATGTTGTTGGCTTTTTTATATTGGCACATTTGGAGACCAATGATAAATTTCATCTTCTGAAGAACTTAAACTGTCAGAATCTTGTTCAATTTCTCTTGGAAGAGTATAAATGGGTTCATTATTTCCACCAACCGTATGAAAACCCACTTGATAGGCTGGCTTTTGCCAATGGGTTGGCTGATGAAGAAAATATGGATGAACACCAATAACATAATAATCAAATCCATCTGGAAACTTCACCGAATTCAAATTATAGCCAGAGAACCTATCTCTATCAAAATCAAATTTTGAATCCCCACTGGATAGCAAAAATGGAGATATTTTGTCAATTTCTGGTTTTGGACAAAATCCAGATATAGCTTGAGGCAATGGTTTTGGATAATCATCAAAATAATCTTCTCCACGATATTTAAATGTAAGATCTGGAAAAAATGATAAGTTTTCCCAACCAATAGAATTTCTAGGAACGTTATAAGATTCTTTCCATCCGTTATTCGGTCTGTTGTCGTGTCTAGAATTCCCTTCAACAACTAAATGGGACATCGTATAGCCAATTCCAAAACCTTGATCATTATTGTTTGAGCATGTAAATGAATATTTAAATTGAACCCAATGACCATTTACATTTGATGATGAACTTGACAATGAACTCGATGACGAACTGGAAGAAGAGCTCGAAGACGAACTAGATGATGAACTTAATGATGAACTTGATGACGAACCGGAACTAGAGGACAAACTTGAAAATGAAGATAAACTAGAGGAAGAAATCGAAGAAACTGAAGAAACTGAAGAAACTGAAGATTGGGAAGATGACTCTATTACAACATCTGGCCCAACAGTAAATACGCCAGTTCCTTGATTGGTATAAAATATTCCATCTACCAATTCATACATGCCCGCAACATTATCAGATTTTCTATAGCAAGGAATAAACTTTTGAACCACAATGCCATATTCTTTTACAACACAAGAATAAATATTTCCAACTAAAGGAGAGATAGCAGAGTTGGAATTATTAACCGCAAATAAATAGGAGCTATAAGTACACTCATAGGCTGCGGTATTATAATGAGAATCAAGTACACTGTTCACCACACAAAAACCATTAGCAATCACTATCTCATCTGGAACATTTGCAGTTCTTCCGATTGTTCCTAATATTTGAAGATAATTAAAAGAATATCTATTAAACGAAGAGCTCAGTTGGAACAAAGTAAAAACTGTATTACGTTCTCCAATTCTTCCACCAAAAATACCATAAGTTGTACTAGCACTTACTGAAGAAACTTTAATTTCAACCATTGTTTTAGAACCTGGTATTCTTCCCGTGTCTATCCACTGATGCCCATAGCTAGTTAAATATTCAACCCATTGATATTCGACAGGAGGCCGAGATTGAGATGAACTTATACTGGACTCTGAACTTATACTAAAAGAAGAGCTAGAAGGGGAGCTTTGACTAGAGAAGCTAGAGCTAGAGCTAGAGCTAGAGCTAGAGCTTGATGAAGAGCTAGAAGAACTACTAGATGAACTTGATAACGAACTAAATGAACTTTCAGATGACTCGCTAGAAGATTCACCATACATTTCTTCTAAAGCAAGAAACTTCCCGTCCTCAACGGCCAGGAAGTCCCCATTTTCCAAAACTAAAAGTACATGTCCCACTAAGAACTACCTTTCTAGACTGTACGACTATAATCTACTAAGTCTTGTATTTGCTCATCAGAAATTCCTAATTTGTTTTGGATATATAATGCAGCATCACTTCCTGCTAAAAAACTACATTCTCCATAAAACCAAGTAGAAGCAGTAGAATCTGTTGAAAGAGCCAACATAACAGTATCAAATACACCGTTATTCTTGCACCACTCTACAACCTTGTCTCTAGACAGCTGGATTATTTCAGATCCATCTGACGTTGTACTAATTTCTGTCCATAATGATACGTCTGCATTCAGCGGTAAATAAACTGATGACGATTGTACATTATCTTTAACCAAGATCTTTCCTTCATCTGGTGTTAGCCTAATAAATTTATCTGTTGTCTGTATATTCATATGATTCCTTTCATTCTGTTTTAGAAGAGCCTGTTTCAGAAGATCCTGTTTCAGAAGAACTTATATCTGAGGAACTTGTTTCGGAAGATTCAATTTCAGAAGAGCTTGTTTCTTCTGTCAACTCAAAATCATCCATAGGTTCTACTTCTTCGGTCTGTGGCCCGCATACACTTACGAGGTCCACCATCTCTTCGTCCGTAAGTTGCAATAAATTTTGTAGATACAATGCTAATGTTGAGCCTGCGAGATAATCACATTTTAAAAACCACCATTCTGCAAGTTCTAGAGGTAGCTCGTTCCAGTTGGTGAGTATACCCGACTTGCCGTTGTCTGCTAACCAAATCTTAAGCTTGTCTCGGTCTAACTGTACTATTGGGTTTTCCTCTACAGGCTCTTCTATAATCGGGTCTTCCGTTACCGTAGTTATAATCTCCCACCCTAGGAGTTCGCAGTTACTCGGCTTGAGTCCTGCTGTGTTGTGCCATAGTTTAGGCAAGCTGTTGTATATTGTGCCTGTAATAGGCTCTTTGTATGTAATCGTTGTCATGTTAAAATCCTCTTGTTAATTAAGCAGGCCAAGCCGCTCCGCCTCTATAGACGGACTCGTTGTAAAGCTTGGTGATTTCTGTTGGAGTAAGAGCTTTGTCGAAGATAAGTACATCGTCAATGTCACCTGTAAAACCACGTGCCAAATCATGTCGGTTCCCGATTACGATTCCCACGTTAGACCAAGAAACATCTCCCGTTTTAGCAATTGTATTAATATACTTTCCATCAAGATAACAAAAAACCCCAGCCCCTGAATATGTTACAGTGGCTAAATGCCATTGCCCATCTGCTACATTTTCAGAAGATATAAGGTCTCCATGGATACCTCCATACCACCACCAATTTCCATCCTGTATCCATGTAATATAAGAAGCGTCTAAACCAGCAATTCGCATAGCACTCGCTGAATTAGTCGTTGTTCTAAACCAAGCAGAAAGAGTAAAAACATTTGTTATAGCGGGCTGTCCAGTATAAGGGGCCTCTATAATATCTGTACCCCCTGAAAATGTATAGCTTTGACCAATCTTTCCGCCGTTAGCTATTGCTCCTGAAACTGACGCATCATAACTACCAACCGAATTAAATCCGTTCCCTTCCAATTTCCACCAGGCCACAGGGCTTAGCTCAGCAGGGGTCCAAGCCTCCGCATTAACATAAGGGCCAGCAATGAATGAGCCAGTTCCTGCATTTTCTGTAAAAACATGATTAACCGTGTCGTACATTCCTGCGACAGAGTCGGTCTTGCGAATGCAGGGGACGTAGTTGCGAGTCAGAATATCACCATCCCAATATTTAAACGCATACCCGCGAATATTACTGCCAGAATTAAAACCAGCCGTCGAAAACAGCCTGAATGTATTCGAACTGTTGTTACCCTCTGGAATGTATACTAAACTATGCTCAACCCCATCGATGCTATATCTTGCCGTTAACTTATCTTGGAACCAGATTATATGAGCTGTAGGATTAATGGCAATATATTTTACCGACTGCCCATAATAAGTGGTCAAGAGTGTCTGATTACCAAGAGACGAAAACCCTATATATCTCGGAGAGTATGAACTACCCCAATACCCACTATTAGCAGATAAATGGATTGATAAAATTTGGAAATCAAAGTACCAAGACGAATTTTCCGAAAGGGTCCCAAGATCTGGAAATATCCATTGTGTTCTGTCACTCTCAAGATATTCCACCTGCTGATATCCAGATGGGAGCAATGTCTTGTTCTTCTTTCTTAGCTGGTACATACCCATTAAATTTCGCTGCAACATAGTTTAATCCTCCAAATATGACACATACAGCTTTACATCCCCGTTAGGCATGCTACGAATAAAACAATGATTAACCCCCACTTCTGGAGCGTCTATTAGAGTAACATTTGAGCCTGTAATAGTTGCGTCAGCACCCATCGTAATAATAATAGAGCATGACTCGTCAAGACCGCTAGTAAAGCCGCTAGCAGTGATTACGCTCCCTACGTCTACAGCCGACCAGTAGTAAGACTTATTTGGATTAACTATTACTTCTGTTCCAGTTAGCTCCGTATATGCTACTCCTTGTATTGTTAGGGCTCGCACCTCTTCTGGATAAACGCTAAATAAATCGTCATCATTTAGTTCACCGCCCTTTTCATTTATTGCTGCTTTTAAATCAGTTTTTATTGTTGCTATATCGTCTAACAAAGCATCAACTGTGTTTGTTTGAGTTGGTATATTCATTAAGCTATTGTCCATCCTTTCGCAATAAGTTTGTCTAGATTATCCTGACCTGCTCTAGTCTGGAGAATTGTTCCAAGGGTTATAGTGTTTGTCGTAGTCGCAGATATATTGTCGCAAATATAAGTAAGAGATGGAAGATCCAACTTGATCATCGAAGACAAATCCATGGTTAAATCTGGCAATTTGCATTTCAGTTGAACCATAGTTGTGTTGTATGTGAAATCCACGCTAGTACATGCTGTGGCATCCAAATATCCATAAATGTAAGTTGGACCTGCATAACGAAAATATAAACTGCCATCAGATGGATAAATATATTCGCCACCATTGTTTATCGTCAATTTACACACAAAATAGCCAATATTACGAGAATAATATAGCGGTTGTGATGATGTAAGTAATATATCAATCTCAAAAACCACATCACTATCGCCAAACCAAGCTTGAATACTAGTTACATTAGTACAGTCAAGCGGACACAAATAGGCTAAACAATAGCATTTAGCAAATGCAGAGTATGCACTCTCAGCCATAACCAACCGTTCATCAAGACTTGTTATTGCTCTTAAAGTATAATACCACCTGAACGAACCTGTATTTAAAACAAAATTATGCCCAAAACAAACCCATTCTAAATTCTGAGTCATATACGGAGAAACCCTTAAACTAGATGCATCGTTATAATACTGAATTACCCAACGATATTTACTCCCCACACTATCCGTAAATTCTTGTTCTTGGTCCCATACGTGAGTTATAGACGAACCGTCATTAGCATAAGTGTATTCATAACCATCAGATGTTTTAACCCCGACGCAGGTTGTATCCATAGTTATTGTGGTTGACGGGTCAATTGATGCTTCGATAAAAATAAGGTTCGTTGCATATTCTAATCCATCAATTCCGGTATCAGCTTCCAATATTTCATCGATATGCACCCATGAAGGATCTAAGTAATCACGAGTATCCTTAATAGCCTCCGCGCATTCCTCCCATGAATTCGACGTTGTCACGGTTTGTCCGACTTTTGTAAGAGCGTTCACGATAATATCTTTAGGGGTCTCGCCTGAATGCGCTTCCCCGGTTATGTCGGCCAGTTTTGCCTCAAAGTTATCGAGAGCTTCGGCTGTAAATGTGTTGTGATTGTCAATAGTTTCTGGATATGTGCTAAAAGGAGTATCCGAGTCTAAAGCTGGGTTGTCAGACTCGAATTCATTAATGGCTTCCTTAAGTTCAGTTTTACTGGCCAAAACTTCCTCAATTTTGGACAATAGACTGTTTGCTTTTTCTGGTATATTCATTATGCTATTGTCCATCCTTTCGCAATAAGTTTGTCTAGATTATCCTGACCTGCTCTAGTCTGGAGAGTTGTTCCAAGGGTTAACGTTGTGGCAGGGTCAACCAAAGTAACATCAGGAGCATTGTCGCAAATATATACAACACTTTCAAAATCCAAATTTATAGCAGAACTTAAATTCATAGATATATAAGGTAATTTTAAAAAACAATGTTGAAGATTTGTCAATGAAATAAAAGTTACATTACCAGAACGTGAAATTACCGATGACATGTCAAAATACCCTATATATGTTACTCCTGAAAAATTAGCACCAGTTGTGTAACTTGTTGAAGTACTAGAAAGAGTTATGGACTCTATTCTTTCCGTACTTAGATGATAAAAACTATCTGCTAATGAAGTAATAATTATAGTTGGTATATATTTAAGACGACAATAACTAAATGAATTACCCCCATAATAATGAGTTGGTAATTTTTCCCAAGGAACACACGATATCGGTGTATTGTTTAGAAAGTAACCTCCAACATAATCTATTGCGGTCATTAAGTACGATTCAATAAAATCAAAAGATTCTATAGTATAATTTGCATAAAACAAAGATGGTGTAGAATATAACCAATTTGTAGTCGAAATCAAATTAACAGCAAATATAACATATAAACAACCCATTGTCTTGGTCGGACTGTTATTAGATACATCCCCACACGCACTAGCATAACGAATATCAAGCGAATCAGCACTTTGATATGTAATAATCCACCTGCACGATCTTCCAGACGAATCAACAACATAAGTACTAGAATCCCATGCGTGAGCTACCGTACTTCCATCCGTAGAGTAAGTATACAAAGTCCCATCAGAAGTTTTTATAGCCACAGCAGTTGTGCTATTTAATGTAAATATTTGATCAGACGAATCAACAACAAACGACAACACGATGTAAGCACCATCATACGCTCCTCCGTTAACACTTCTGTTCGTATCTGTTGACAAAATCGTTTCGATATCTGGCCACAATCTATCTGGAGCCCATTCAGCATCCATATACTTGATTTCATCTGCACATTCTGACCATGTATTAGCCGTTTCTATTACCCCGCCTCGATTGTTAATTGCGTCAACTATTTTCTCCTTAGCGGTCGGAGATTCAGTAGAGCCACCGAGAATGTCGGAAAGCACATTATCAGCATCACTCAATGCGTTATCAACAACTGTATTATTTGCATCTATTTTTGCAGCATAATCTCTAAAAGTAGTCTCATCAGAGATAGAAGCAACAGATTCATCAAAATTATTTATCGAAGTCTTTATGGTCACTTTTGTGTCGTTTAAATAAGACAGTTTATCAGCTGTAGTTCCCATATTACACAACCTCTCCGTTTATTGCGTCAAGCACCGCATTAACATCCCCAACAATTAAATCAGAAACGACATTAAGACTTGCTTTTTTCTGAGTGTATCCTCCAAGTCCATCCTTTTGAATAACGTAAATAAAGTTTTCTGAAGCCACTTCCGTTGCTTCATCCAATTCGCTTAATCTTTTAATATCTGCCATAATATACCCTTTTAGCTAGCATCAATCCATAAATCAGTTTTAAATCTTATAAACGATTTAATTACTTTGTTTAACCTGGTTTGCTCTATTGATTTTCCTAATGAGCTTTACTTTCCTTCGACTATCCAACGCCTTTCTAACTAATTTCCAATAATCAGTCCACTCTTTAATGATAACTGGATCTGTTCGCCAATCAATACCTTTATTAAGTATTTTTAATTTTAATGCTTTGTACTTAATACCAAGATACGAATTACTTTGTGGAACATAAAGACCATCTAGTCCCATTATATTAAACGCTAAATCATATACATTCTGCCAAGAATCCGTATCCAGTTTATCTATTTTAACAACAGCAAAAACATTTGCAGGTATATCTATATTATCGGCTGAAACTATACAGATAGCTAATGCAGGAATTTTCGTAAAATCAAAATCATCAGTGATAACATTAATAATAACAACCATATTAACCGGAATTTTCGTAAAATCAAAATCAGTAACCTCACTGTTAATAATAATGATTGAATTAACAGGAATTTTGGTCCAGTCAAAATCAGTAACATCACTGTTAATAACAATAATTGAATTGACAGGTATATTAGTCCAGTCAAATTCGGCAGTATCTGGCGTGATTCGAGCTATATTAACACTATTGATATCTATTTTTTTAATGGCCGCTGTAGATATATTAATAGGTTTAATATTAATAGTATTAGTTATAATATTAGATTCAGTCGGTAGTATATCGACGGTATCAGGATTTAATAATCGCCACTTAGTTATCAACTGAGATCGGATTGCAATTCTAGATTCCGTAGTGAAATCTAATTGTAATATAGGTAATAATGCTGTAATCAATCTATTGAATTCATTAACACTTACTTCTGTCCATGGTAATTTATTAATTACACGCTCCATAGCAGCTAAGTAAGGTTCATGAGTTGATACATCGGCATTAGTTATGACAAATGATCCATCCTCTAAAAGTGATTTAGCATACAAGTTAACAGTCTGTTCTGGATGCAATTCAACAGCCTGATCCCCAGCTAGTTCCCATACATTTGTATGGGAATATGAGACCATGGTCATTGATATGATTGTGAATATAATTACTAATGGTCTCATATTAATTTCCTTATTTCAAAACTTCAAGTTGAGACTTAACCCTTCCTAGAAATTCAGCATTAGCTTCAGTAGCTGGAACAATTACTAACACTCTTCCTAAAAAGGATATATAATCTGCAGTTGTGAAATTAATACCTTTATCGACTAACTTACGCATGATATCAATATCACCATAATCAGCTATTTTCAAAAAAGCAGCACTACTTTCAATAAATTTATCTTGGCTGCGAAGTGAATAGCCAATCTGCGCTTGAGCGTTTGCTAAAATATTAACACTGACAGTAGGATAATCAGTTATCACTTTTTCAAACGCCGATTGCGCTTCAACAAATTTTCCTTGACTATTCAATGAAATACCAATATTTAATTGAGCATTTGCCAAAATACTAACTCTGGCAGTAGGATAATCAGTTATCACTTTTTCAAATGAAGCTTGAGCTTCGGCAAATTTATGTTGTCTAATAATTGCATAGCCACTAGATAATTGAGCATTTGCCAAAATATCAACACTGGCAGTAGGATAATCAGTTATCACTTTTTCAAACGCAGTTACAGCTTCAGGAAGTTTGTATTGATTGTTACGTACATGACAGATGAATAATTGAGCATTTGCCAAAATATCAACACTGGCAGTAGGATAATCAGTTATCACTTTTTCAAACACAGTTACAGCTTCAGAAAATTTATGTTGACTACGAAGTGAGTAACCAATATTCATTTGAACATTCGCTAAAACATTAACATCAGCTGTAGGATAATCAGTAATAACTTTTTCAAGTGCTACTATAGATTCTACATACTCTTTATTAATCCTAAGTAATATTGCAGCATTAACATCCTCAGTAATTCCGGCGAAGGAACTGGTTGCAACCATTGTAGCTGCAATAATCATCATTTTTTGTATTTTCTTCATTTTTATTTCTCCTTATGCTCAACCGAGCTTTTTTGTTTTAAGGCTATGGGGCCTCGTTTTTACGTTTTTCAGACCATTGGATTTCTATGGGTTGCCATCTTTGTGTTCCAGCCGCATTTAATTCTGGTCCAAGTTCATCATATCTTATCCAGCTAGCTCGTAAATTACAAGCGTTAGTGTATGACTGCCAAGTGGTCCAATCTAAAGCGCAGCCCTCACGTGAGGGGTAAAAAATAACCGTATCTATAAGGCTATTAGAACTGACACATTGAGTAGATAATGACATAACATCTATGCCAGGTGTTAAGTTAGAATAAATTGACCATAGTCTCACGTCTCTTGTTGTATGATCGTCTATAAAATAACAACGAGCATCTCTGTCACCGTATTCACTATCATTCCCATCCCACGGGTCACCCTGAGACTGCCAGTAATACACCATATTAAAAGCTTCATCACTATTCGAAACTTTCGAAATCTTTATCTCAAAATCTGTCCATTTATGACCTGATAACGTATAAACGTCAGAACCTCCAGGATTTAAAGGAATTGTGAAATAAATGTATTTCTCTGTAGGCTGGGTCACTATCGGTGGGGTTGCTGAGTTAAATAGATTTGTAATTGCTTTGGCGGTCATAAATGCAGCATCCGATATAGCCTCCCCTGCGGTTTGAACGTGGGTGTTAAGTCCAAATACTCTAAAAGGGAGCAACTCTGCATTAGTACAGGTGGCCATAACAAAAATAATAATAACTGGAATAATAATGTTTTTCATAATTCTATATAAATTTATTCGATGAAAAAATACATTATACCTTCAATAATGTGGTAAGCGTTTGAAGGTGGGTGTAAATCCCATCAAAGTCTTCAGGAACTGTTTCGTCAAGAGATGAAAGTATAGATGTTGACCTTTTTAGCAAGGTGGTAAGCGTTTGAAGATATGTATAAATCCCATCAAAATCTTCAGGAACTGTTTCGTCAAGAGATGAAAGTACGGCAGACATAGACATTGCTCCTTTTAATAGGGTGGTTAGTATTTGTAGATGTGAATGAACCCCGTCAAAACTGTCAGGTACTGTGTCGTCCAATGGAGATAATAATTCCGATATGCCCGGAGAACCAATATCAATCCATAAATCACCAATTTTAGGATTTGTTGGGTAGGTAATTGAGACTGTAATCTTTGAAACCCCTTCACCAATAATGAATCCACAATAATTTGAAATAGCAATGTAACCACGAGCAATTGCGTTCTTTACAATTGAAGACTTAGCTAGTTCATCGCTAACCTCGACAGATTTACCAGGCAATAATACCAATGAGTTCTTAGACCCTGTTGGAATTCCAAGATCAAGCGGCTCTGTAAGACTTTTTTTTGCGTTGATAATCATGTACTATAATTCCTAATTTTAAATCCATTGTCCTGTCGATATATTCACCTTAACTTTTGCATGCTTCCATTCTGTTCCAGTATAATACCAACAAGCATGTGGGTCTTTCCATTCTGTCCCATCATAGTATTTAAATATACAATCACCAGAAGAAGATGAATCAGAAGAGGACGAGCTAGATGAGCTAGAAGATGAGCTACTAGATGAAGAACTAGAACTTGAAAGTTCTCCTGTTAATTCTTCTAAGGCTAAAAAACCACCATTTTCAAGAGCAAAAAAGTTTCCATCCTCTAAGGTTAAGAGTACATATCGTTCTTGATCAGAACTGGATGAAGATGAAGAACTAGAGGAACTACTAGAAGATGATAAGCTAGAAGAGCTGGATGACGAGCTACTAGACGAACTAGAAGAACTAGAAGAACTAGAAGAACTAGAAGAACTAGAAGACGAACTACTAGAAGAACTTGAACTTGATGTAGAACTCGTACTAGAAGAACTTGTAGAAGAACCAGAACTATCAGAAGACTCGCTAGAAGACTCGCCAATTAACCCATTAAAAGCAATAAAAGACCCATCATTAAAAGTGATGAAGTCCCCATTTTCATTAACTAATAGTACATGTCCCACTAAATTTTGCCTTTCTGATATTTAATATTACCAAGCCGCTCCGCCTCTATAGACAGACTCGTTGTAGAGCTTGGTGATTTCAGTAGAGGTTAATGCTTTGTCAAAAATAAGAACATCGTCAATTTGAGCGGCAAAAGGTTCAGCAATAACATCCAATGACGACCCTATAGCCCCTATTTTTGCAACCACAAACTTTTCTGTGTTAAACCGACTGGCAATTATGCCAGTTGCACTAGACAACCCATCAACATATAATGTAGCCATTAATCCATCAATTGAAACAGCAACATGTACCCACTTACCTGTTAAAACCTGTCCGCCCATTACGTATCCCCTAGATGAGTAAATACCTGTTGACATTGATTCAAAATCTAATATTCCTGATGAAATAACAAAACGCCAACTCCTTTTATTAATATCATGCCCATAATGCGAGATAATCGTCTGCATCTCAGACCAGTAACTACCGTTAACCCACGCTGTGATAGTAAAACTCGCTTCACCAGAGAAATTAAAATCACAGTTGCTAAGACCAATAGTAGTCTGATTTGCCGATAAATCAAATGCCCCACCAATTTTACCGTCTACATATGCCTCCGTACCAGTCCATGTTCCATTCGCAGAACCTATAGAATCCAATGCATTATCCTCCCCTTTATACCAAGCCAACGGGCTTAGCTCAGCAGGTGTCCAAGCCTCCGCATTAACATAAGGGCCAGCAATGAATGAGCCAGTTCCTGCATTTTCTGTAAATGTACCATTAACCGTGTCGTACATTCCTGCGACAGAGTCGGTCTTGCGGATGGCTGGGGTAAGATACTGAATTACGGCATCATCAACATTAGATTTAAATATGCTGGAATATACTCGTTCTATACCAAAAGAAGGTGTACCAGCACTATTTCTAGCAAAAAGAAAAACAGGATACGTATGGGTGCTACGATTAATATTGTAATAAGTTTTTCCATCCAATGAAAAACTAGAATACACACCATTATATTCATTAAAATATACAGTATTTTTTTGTAAGGCATTAAATGGTTTGACTTGATAGCCAGAACCGATTCCAAATGTCGCTGATGAAGAACCGGTTGCGGTGACAAAACAATATCCTACACTTGAGCCTGTAGATGCTCCAAGTTTTACAGCAACCACAGAACTTGGCGAATCAAACTCGACTTGCCATTTTTTATCGGTAATTATGATCCCCGTATCAATATACTGTGTTCCAGTACTCTGTAAATATTCCACCTCCTGATAACTTTCAGGCAGTCGAGGAAAACCCCTAACATTGCGGCGAAACATAAAATGATTGAATAGATTTTTCTGTAACATAATTACTCCGAATAGTCAACTTATTCCAAATAGGACACAAATAACTTAGCCCCATCTGGCAAGTTTCGTATAAAACAATAATTAACCCCAACACTCGGAGTATCCATAATAGTAACCCCAGATCCACTAATAGTTGCTCCAGCTTCCTTCGTCAAAATAATAGAGCACGACTCGTCATTTCCAGAAGTCCACCCGCTTGCGGTAATAGTACAGGTCCCACTGGCCGTCCAAGTATAAGACAAATTCGGATTAACGGTTACGTCTGTGCCAGTTAATTCAGTATAAGCTATACTTTTCATCCAATTTGACAAAGTTTCAGGAGACACCTTTTTGGATATATATCCCCCAGCTCCGTCGTCAACCAAAATGGTCATCCAGTTGTCAGAGGCAACCACGGTTGTCTCATCTAATTGATCAATTGTTTTTACATCAGCCATATCAATTCCTCACTTGTTTAAATTGCAATCCTTTCTGATTATTCTTACATTTCAAGCTAAAAGCCTATCAAACAAAAAAGGCCGCCGAATGGCGACCTTTCATACTTACTTCTCCCCGTATAATGGTAAATTTCTAAAGAACTGTTCCCATTCTACCATTGGCCTAAATACAATAGCCACCTCAGCACCACCCAAAGAGCTTTCCGTTATGATCCTGTAATCTTCACCTATAATACCATAGGTTTTAGCCTCCTCGAACTGCTCATCGTTAACCGAACAGACCGCTTTTCTGAAAGACTGTGAAACCCAGTCCTCTACTATAGTTGACTGGTTAATTTTATCTTTTTCTAAAAAGGTCAAATATCCAGACAAAGAGGCATGAGCACAAGCCACAGTCGCCATTCCAACGTCTAGACCGTCCTTAACTAATATGTACATTTTTGATTTTTTCATGTCATTCATTTTTTGTTTCTTTCTGTTTAAAATAGGGTTTTGAGAACTAAGGTTTGTATTATATAAGAAAGGGGAAGCTATGACCAAAAGAAAGTCACTAAAAATATTAGAGATGAACTACCCAAGGACTAAAGATCCTTAGGTTTCCTGCTTCTCAGACTGGACTTGTTCAGAACGTGCAAGCACGTTCTGAATAGAGGCCATAGTCTCCACAGGCTTAACTTCCCTACGTTCCGTAGGTACTAAACTTTTCAAACCTTCTTG
>Ga0172378_10001950_pt1 | contig 19203 bp, 14 predicted proteins | sample GrowelOW332metaG_FD_119755 | JGI IMG/M metagenome (GOLD analysis project Ga0172378, IMG submission 119755) | Groundwater microbial communities from an aquifer near a municipal landfill in Southern Ontario, Canada - Pumphouse #3_1 metaG | ecosystem: Environmental > Aquatic > Deep subsurface >... | reverse complement strand
ATCAAAAGCCAGTGAAATTATTGATTTTAAATCGTATGGCGAGCTAACCAAAGCGCTAACAGACGAACAATCGACAGCGATTATTTTTAACGAGGCATATCGCGGAATGATAGACGAGTCTGACAAAGATTTCAGCAAAGACACCAGGGTAATCAAATCATATGACTTTTACGAAGAAAACGAAAAAACCGACCAAAATTCCATCAGCACTGACAAATCATTCAATATATACATCAGCGGCATCGATACGTACGGTGATATCAGCACAGTATCGCGGTCTGACGTCAATATATTGGCCACTGTTAATCCAAAAACCAACAAGGTACTGTTGACTACGATTCCGCGGGATTCATATGTTACGATACCGTTAGGTGGGGCAGGGCAACAAGACAAATTAACCCATGCTGGTATCTATGGCGTTGACACCTCGATAGCGACTATCGAGAACTTGCTAGATATAAAAGTCGCAGGTTATTTGCGAATAAATTTTACTTCACTAATCAACCTAGTTGATGTTGTCGGTGGGGTGACTGTAAACAACCCTAGGACATTTACGACCGATAGCGGGCAAGTATTCCCAGCAGACCAGATCGAACTTGACGGCAAAAAAGCCCTAACATTCTCGCGCGAGAGACACAACCTAGCAGGTGGCGACACTGACAGAGGCAAAAACCAGCAACTAGTAATAGCTGGCATAATTAACAAAATAACCGCGCCCGAAACAATAACCAGATACCAGTCAATATTAGGCGTTCTGAGCGGTTCAGTTCAGACAAACATATCTAACGAAATCTTGACTAAATTTATCAATTACCAAATCGACCAAGGTAGAACATGGAACACCGAATCTATATCATTAACCGGCAAGGGCCAAACAGGCGGCCTGACATCATACGCTATGCCGAATGCGCGCCTATATATGTACGTGTTAAATGCAGATTCCGTTGCCGATGCTAAATTAAATATTAACCAGCACATGCAAGAATAACAAAGTCAGTCAAGGTAAAATTTTAAATTTTTTATATTATGTATTATCATGCAAAACCCATTATTGACACAGTTCTGGCATTAATCATGGGCATATTACTATTGGCTCCGATACTCTTCGTAGCAATTATTATAAAATTCGAATCATCAGGGTCAATCTTGTTCAAACAAAAGCGATACGGCAAAAACAAGGTACCATTTACGATATACAAATTCCGAACCATGCATCAAAACGCTCCGCACGATGTCGCTACTGCGGAAATTAAAAATGTTTCAGTCATCACACCATCGGGCAGGTTGCTTCGGCGCACGGGTTTTGACGAGATACCCCAGCTGATTAACATCATAAAAGGCGAGATGAGCTTTATTGGACCGCGGCCAGTAATTCTAAAGGAAAAAGCTTTAATCGCACTACGCGACTCGTACGGGGCAAATAATTGCACGCCCGGCATCAGTGGATGGGCGCAGTCAAATGGTCGCGATGAAGTAGAAATCGAGGAAAAAGCCTACATGGACGGCATATACGCCAAGAACTTTGGACTGCGCATGGACCTGAAATGCTTTTTCAAAACTCTAGGAGTCATATTTACCGGTCATGGCCACCGCGAAGGCTTTGACGACGGCATCAGGATCAAAAAAATACATTTGTTGAAATACGCACTTAGCAGAACCAGCAAAAGGCAGCAAATGAAAGTCGTCGCCAGGGACGGCGAGACTGTTTTATGACAAAAAAAGTCCTATTCACATCGCACACGGCTAACTTTCAAAAATTCAATAGGCCGTTTATGCGATGGTTCAAACAGCAAGGTTACGAAGTTCATTACGCTTCGGCTGGCGGTGAGGAAATTCTAGATTGTGATGAGCAATTTATTATTCCTTTTGCGCGCTCTCCATTTAAAATTAGTAATGTTACTGCTTATCGTGAATTAAAAAAAGTTATTAAAAGAAATAATTATGATATCATTCATACGCATACACCCGTTGGTTCTGTGGTTACTAGGCTGGCTTCAAAGATCGCAAGGAAAAAAGGTACATACGTAATTTATACGGCTCACGGTTTTCACTTCTATAAAGGCGCACCAATATTGAATTGGATCATATATTATCAGCTAGAAAAAATGTTATCAAAAACTATGGATGTTTTGGTTACTGTAAATAATGAAGACTATGAAATAGCCAAAAAGAAATTTAAAACAAATGTGATTGAAAAAATTGACGGAGTAGGAGTTAGTTTAGACAGATTTTTGCCAATTAGTGATGAAAAAAGGGACAAGCTTAGAAAAGATTATAATTACTCCAAAGACGATAATATAATAATATTTGTAGCAGAATTTACAAAAAATAAAAATCAGCGTTTTATAATTAATGCATTGCCAGAAATTATAAAAAACGTTGATAAAGTAAAAGTTATTTTTGCTGGTACAGGCACGGAGCTTGATAATTGTGTCTCACTTGTTGGCGAGATGGGTTTAAACAAATACGTCTCTTTTCTCGGTTATCGTAATGACATTGAAAAGTTGTATGAAATATCAGACGTGCTAGTCTCTGCAAGTGCTAGGGAGGGATTGCCTGTAAATACTTTAGAAGCTATGGCTACCGGGTTACCTGTTGTTTGCACAAAGGTAAGGGGTCATGTTGATATTGTCCATAACGGTTTAAATGGTTTTTTATATAATTTTGAAGATAAAGAATCTTTTGTTAAGAGCGTATCTCGTCTTTTATCAAATAAAAAACTCATTGATGGTATTAAAAAACGCAATCTAGAAGATGTAAAAAAGTATTCTGTTGGCCAGGTTGTAGAGAGTATGGCGAACATCTATCAGGAGACTTTAGGATTATGACATTAGTAAAAGGGGTTTTACCAACTAGGGTACTTCATATTGTCACAATTATGAATAGAGCTGGGCTCGAAACAATGCTTATGAATTATTACCGTAATATTGATCGAGAAAAAGTCCAGTTTGATTTTTTGGTACACAGAAAGCAAAAAGGTGATTATGATGACGAAATTGAAACTCTAGGAGGACGCATATACCACATTCAGCCCGTTTCATTGTTTCGTCCACGAAAATATTTTAAAGCTGCGCTGGAATTCTTTAATTCGCACAAGGTTGGATACAAGATAGTCCATTCGCACCTGGATGCTCTTTCGGCATTTCCGCTGAATGCTGCAAAACACAGTGGAGTTCCTATAAGAATTGCGCATTCACACACAAATAGTTTTGATAAAGACATTAAATATCCAGTTCGGATGATTCTTAAGTGGTTTATTAGATTTTATGCAAACTACTATGCGGGTTGCTCAGTGAGCGCTATTCGATTTATGTTTGGCAATGTGAAGGAACCGATAGTGATAAATAATGCTATCAATATAGCTAGCTATAAGTTTAACGAGACAAAGAGGCATAAAACCCGTCACCAGATGGGTATAGGTAAAAATACTCGTGTTTTTGGACACGTCGGACGGTTCAGTTATCCGAAGAACCATGAGTATCTCATTACTGTATTTAGCAGGATATTAAATATAATTCCCGACTCTTATTTATTATTGGTTGGCGATGGAAATCTAAGGCCGACTATAGAGAAGATGGTCGACAGGATAGGTATTTCTGACCACGTATTGTTTGCCGGGATTAGATCTGATGTGCCAGATATGATGCTAGCCATGGATGCCTTTCTTATGCCTTCAAGATACGAAGGGGTACCTGTCGTAGCTGTGGAGGCCCAGTCATCGGGCTTACCTTGCCTGCTATCTGGCACTGTGACACGAGATGTTGCCGTAACTGACAAATGTCTTTTTATACCGATTGACTATGCTTCAATTCAAGAATGGGCAGACATAGCAGTAGATAGTTGCACGGGGTTGCGTAAATCTATCGATCTGCGCAACAGTGGGTACGATGTAAAGCAGGAATCAAAAAATCTTGAAAATTATTACGAAAAATTAATAAAAAATTCGACGAAAGGTTAGATTATTATTAAAACATTAAATGTAATCTGGAGTGAATTATCGCGATGTTACCATATTTAGTTCTGTTAGTTTTCCTAGTTGTTGTAACGGTAATTGAGAAGTACCTCTTAGTAACGAAGCGAGAACGCATTGCTCGATGGGCTTTTCTATTTGCTGCTATAGTTTTGATTCTATTTGCGGTATTACGGAATGAAACAGTTGGCGCAGATTACGCTAATTATAGTATGTATTATAAAACAGTTGTTTCGGGTGGTGATCTTGATGGTCTTAGTTGGGAGCCAGGCCTAAAGCTCATATATAGCCTCTCTACCTACATTGGCTTATCTTTTCATCAGTTGCTGGCTATCATAAGTTTCTTTGTGGTGGGTAGCTATTCTTTTGTAATCTATAAAATGTCAAAATTCCCCGTCATGTCACTTTTGATTTATTTTTGCATCTTTAATTATGCCGAGCAGTTTAATATCGTTCGACAGTCGATGGCAATGGCCTTTGGAATGCTGGCTGTAGGTTTGTATTTGAGTATTTTACCAAGCGTTAAGCAATTTTTATATGATAAAACAAAACCTAGTAGAAAAACGATTTTAGGTTTATTCGCCATTTTAGCATTAATAGTAGCCGGGCTTATGTTCCATAAGTCAATAATAATACTACCCTTTATTATGGTTTGCGGTGTGCTAAGGTTTAAGAGAGAGTCAAGTTATTGGAAGTTAGCCTTAGTGTTTGGTTGTATATCCCTAATATTGTTTGCATTAAAGCCCTACATTGTTGATATATTTGCATATGGTAATTTAGATTATAAATTACCTCTACTATATTTAAACAAGCCAGCAGTTATTATCTACCTAACCATGACCGCTTTAATCTATAAAGTCCGTAAAGACACCAGTAATTTGAGTAGGGGCGCTCAAATAATCGCCATGTCTTTATATAATATATTCTTTTTTACGCTAATGATTCAAGCACTATTTATTTGGGTACCAAATCTTTACCGCTTTTATATATATTCCAATCTTTTTCTTATTGTAATGGTGCCGTTAGTTTTAACCTGGGTTTATCAACTTACAAAAAATATACCAGGCGTCCGGGCCTATTTGGTTATTGATGCTATATTTATCTTGGGTCTGGTTTTATTTGCGGTTTACTCTCTAAATGTAAACACTTCTGCGGGAGTTATCCCGTATACATTTAGTAGATGAAAAATTAGATCTATGGGCAATTTCGTGGTGGTTTCTGTTCTTCGGTTCGGCTAAAAAGATACCAATCCACTAATCTCATTTGAGGCTCATTTGGCATACCACGGTGGAGCTTTAATTTGGTACGAATTTGGCTGTTTATACCACCCTTAATGTGATTAGTATTGTGCGGCAATTCTGGACTAATTCAGTAACTGGATCGCAATAAATCGTCAGTACTTTTATGTAGCTGTTTGTAAGCACTTCGAAGCCATTCGTGAGTATAGCTCTAACGTCTTTAACAACGTCTCGGATTGTATTTTATAGTTCTTTCATCGATGAATTTATTATGTCTTCTGTACCAATATTTGAGTTGATGCTTCCAGCGCCTAGCTTGGTTTCTAGTTCTGACGTGCAATAAATCACGAGTTAATTGAAGCAGCTCTTGGGCGGCTTTTGACTCTGGGTCCAGAGTCAGTTTAGTTTTTATATTAAGCCAGGTATGAAACCGACAACGCTGAGTGGTACACCTGGCCAACAGATAGATATAGCCTTCAAAAGGCCTTTCTGACCGTCACAGACAATGTATTTAGGTTGAAGTATCAAACAAAATAAGTAAATCCAATATTCACCGCTTTCATATGGTGTCCATACCCAAATAATTGCATAATTAGCTGTCTGAGCAATAAGACAGACCATATCACCAACTCTAATGCCATCAACGATAATTGTGTGGTGGATTTCACCAGTCATGACTGGTTTTGGGATTACATCCCACAACCAAGATATTTGATCACGAAAGGTACGTGATGCGCCATCTAATTCGGACTGAGAGTCTTTGCCGAGTAGCCAAGATACGAACTTTTCAAGAACATAACTTCGACTTAAATCTGGTCTTGGTCTTGTCATATTTTGGTTACAAAACTTACATTGCCATCGTTGCTTCCCGGCTGCTGTTTTGCTACGTTTTTGGAGCTTATTATTACATTATGAGCAGTGCCTAAAACCGTACTTTTTCGAGTTATTATTCATCTAACTAATGTCCTATGACATTAGTTCAGAGTCAATAACAGAGAGAATTAGGCTAAAAAACCACCACGTTTTTGCCTATAACTCAAAAATTACTTAGCGAGATGATATAATTAGATAATATGAAAATTTTATTTCACATTGATAATTTGAGTTTTGGTGGTGCTGAGCGAGTTGTCGCCATACTAGCAAATACACTAGCAAAAAAACACGAAGTTATTATTGCTAGCTCTAGTGATCAAGAGAAGGCTTATGACCTAGACTCTTCAATCGCTGAGCGTACGATTACTAATACCATTTTAAAAAAATATTCAAATGTTATTTCTAGAAACATTGAACGTATATGCCGGTTTATTTCACTGGTGCGAAACGAAAGACCAGATGTTGTTATAGCTTTTTTACCTGGACCAAGCATACGCGCAACGATCGCTCATATGTTTTTTCGTAAAATACCACTGATAATATCAGTTAGGAATGACCCAAATAAAGAGTATACTTCACAATTGGGTCGTTTTATAGTCAAAAGATTATATAATACCGTTAATGGTGTCGTTTTTCAAACAGAAGAAGCAAAACTTTTTTTCTCAGACTCGCTACAAAAAAAATCAACAATTATTTCAAATCCAATTGATTTAGCTTTTTTTGATGCACATAATGAGCCTTTCGGTCAAAAAATCGTAACAGTCGGTAGACTAGAAGAGCAAAAAAATCATAAACTACTAATAGATGCCTTTATCCTATTAAAAAAAACAATACCTGGAGCAACCTTACATATTTACGGCACAGGTAGTTTACAAGACGAATTAAATCGCCAGATTATTTCCAATGGACTCGAGAGTTCAGTTACGCTTGCTGGTAACACGAAGGATGTTTCCAATGCAATAATAGATGCATCACTTTTTGTTTTATCTTCTGATTTTGAAGGAATGCCTAATTCATTAGCCGAGGCAATGATTATGGGCATTCCTTGTGTATCAACTGATTGTCCATGTGGTGGCTCGGCAGTTTTAATCGACAATAATAGAAATGGCCTATTGGTTAATGTTGGAGACGTTAATTTACTATGTAACGCAATGGTAAAGATTCTAACTAATAAAAAATTTGCAAAAAAGATTTCTATGAATGCAAAGCGTTCACTCCAAACAATGCACCCAGATAAGATTTCTGAAAAGTGGTCAGATTATATCGAGAAAGTTTGTCACAAGAAATGACAAGCAACAAACTTATGCACAAATTGATTAGGTCATTGCGGGATCCAAAGCATCTATTGTTAGGTCTAGCATATCGAGGGGTATTTAATTGGGTGCCAGATGGGCTTTTTTTGCAAATTAAATACAAGTTGATTATAGGCAAGAGGTTACGGCTAAACGCACCGGAAACATTTAACGAAAAAATACAGTGGCTTAAAATAAATGACCATGATGATAGACATACAAAGATGGCTGATAAAATAGAATGCCGTAAATATATTGGGGAAAAAATAGGCAAAAAATATCTTGTACCTTTAATTGATACATACGATACTGTTGACGATATAGATTTCAGTGTTTTGCCGAGTAAATTTGTGTTAAAAACCAACCATGATTCTGGGGGTGTGGTTTTGTGTAATGATTTGAGCATACTGGATATTGAAGCAGCCAAAAAGAAATTAAGCAAGAGCCTGAAAGTTAACTACTATTATTCTTCTAGGGAGTACCCGTATAAAAATATCACTCCAAAAATACTTTGTGAGAAATATTTAGCTGATGAAATAGTTGATTATAAGATGATGTGCTTCAACGGTAAAGTCAAGTGTTCTTTTACCTGTTCTGAACGTCAGAGCAAGCTTGGATTGGCTGTGGATTTCTTTGACATGAACTGGCAAAGAATGCCATTTACAAGACACTATCGGAATACGGCATCCCCTTTACCACGCCCAAAGCACTATAGTAAAATGCTAAAAATAGCAGAGAAACTTGCATCAGGTATTACTTTTTTGCGGGTAGATTTTTATGAAATAAATGGCAACTTGTACATAGGCGAGCTTACGTTTTATCCAGGCTCTGGTTTCGAGGAATTCACACCAGAAGAATATGACTATCTATTAGGCAGCTGGCTTGATATTGGGCAAGTTGCTAAGGTCGGGCCTGGTCGTTAAAGATGAATAAAACTAGGCCATTAGCAATTTCGTCGATTACCAATACTATCTTGTTCGGCTTGTATTCTATCTTGGTGGTAGTAAGAACCGGTTTTTATGTAAGGGAATACGGACCATCTGCTAATGGTGCAATACAAGTATCAGCGCAGATCTTCATGTATTTAACTTTACTAGAAAGTGGATTCACGTCTGCTTATCTTTATCATATGTACAAGCCTTTTGTTAGTCGCCAGTGGGATAAATTGAAAGGCTATCATCAAGGGTTGACCCTTGCAATGCGTAAGGTATCACTAAAAATGCTTATTATACTTGTTGGCATATCTTTTATTTACCCACGTTTTATAGAAGGAGGTAGTGTAGATGCGGTTTATGTGGGTCTTGTAGTTTTATTGACAGGTATTAGGTCTATCCTGCCATATTTTTTTAGTGTGGCAACAAAAAATTTATTGTCGGTTTACAATAAAAAGTATATTGCAGATATAATTGACGGAGTTGTGGATATTGCGACTATTACTTTACAGATAGTATTGTGTGGCGTTTTTCATTGGGATATATTAACAATATTATTGAGCGCGATATTGATGTATATAATTGCAATTGTGGCTTATAGGTTAGCTGAAGCGCGTATTTGCGTCAATATGCCAATTATTAATGTAGCCGCATTGCCGGTCAACAAAACAATGACAAATGACATCTTCGTACATAAAGTTAGTGGTCTTATCTACTCCTCAACCGATTCGGTACTATTGTCGATATTAAGCACATTAAATAACGTTACTGTTTACGGTGCTTATAAAATGATTATTAGCTTCCCATCACAATTAATAGCCAAGGTTGCCGATGGCGTAAGGCCTATTATGGGTAAACTATTAATAATGGATAAAATTAGTGCAAAGGCATTTTATGAACAACTGCTCTCTGTTGTCTATTTTGTTGCATTAGTGATTGGTCCATTATTTTTCATCTTCTCGAGTAGCTTCGTGTCTGTATGGTTAGGTCCACAATACACTTTAAATACAATAAGCGTAGCTATGCTCACGTGTATTTCGGTAGGCTCAGTAATTCTTCAAATCATTTATATCACAAGAGATGGCCTAGGGCTTTATGGTTTGAGCAAATGGTTTACTTTATCTCAAGCGTTAGTTAATCTGTTGTTGTCAATTATCCTATTGCCAATTTTTGGCGTGACTGGCATTATAGCAGGTTCATTCGTATCGATGTTTTTTATAGCCATCCCTTTTAATAGCAGACTAGTTAATATAAGTGTATTTCAAAAAAACCTCCGCGTTTATCGAAACACGTTGCTAATATCATTTTACTCAGTTGCCGTTGGCATCTTGGCTATAAGCATTGATGGCTTGATGAGTAGTGCGTCCGGAAGTTTATGGGGTTTGGTAAAAAACGTAGTAGTTGTGCTCCCTATTTTGGGCGTTATGGCCTTTGTTGTATCTATATTTAACCCGCATTTCAAATTGCTATTTAAGCATTTTTTGTGTAAAATGATAGTATATGGCCCTAAAAAGTAAGATATCAAAAGTGGCCGTGTATGATTGTGATTATACACACTACGACAACACAAGATATTACAGTCCATCTCAAGCATATGTCGAGATGCTACCGGATATTGCGATTAAAAGTGACGATAAGATCTATGATTTTGTTAGAAAAACTTTTATCTTGATGGGTTTAGATAGTAGCCGCATTAATACAAAAGAGTGGAACCCATTTTCCGATTTTATATCAAAAGGCGACTCTGTCGTTATTAAGCCAAATTTTGTTAATCATTTAAACCATTCAAAAAATGGAAATCTGGAGTCAGTAGTCACCAACATCGCAATAATTAGACCAGTTATAGACTACGTAGTATTAGCCTTAGGTGGCACAGGGAAGATTATATTGGGAGATGCACCTGTTCAGGACTGTGATTTTGTAAAATTGATGCAAATTAGTGGCGTTGATGAAATGATACGGGAATACAAAAAGCATTCGGTTGATATTGGATTAGTCGATTTTAGAAAAAATAGTAGCGATATTTCTTGCGCCACTATTGATATGGGGAAAGATAGTAAATTTAATGTTAAGAATTTGCCTCAGGGAAAATATGCTATTACAAACTACGACTTAAAAATTATGGGTACGCATCATAAAGGTGATAGCCATAAATACATAATTCCTGAGTATGTAATACAAAGTGACGTAATAATAAATCTGCCTAAGCCCAAGACGCATAAAAAAGCGGGCGTGACAGCAAGCATGAAAAACTTTATAGGCATGAATGCTAGTAAAGAATGCTTACCGCATCATCGTTCTGGCCCTACATCTAGGGGCGGAGATGAATATCCCGAAGATAGTATACTTAAAGACATTAACTCTAAACTACAAAGACAAACTTTTCGCAAAAATATAATATTGACGTTTATTCTTCGTGTCTCTAATTTTATAATGAGCAGATTATTGCACCAAAACAGGTTCCGGGAAGGTAGTTGGTATGGTAATGATACGATATGGCGGACTATTCTAGATATAAATAAATTAATTATGTTTGTTGATAAGAATGGTAAAATCAAAACAAGCCCGCAGCGTACGATTTTCAATTTGGCCGACATGATAATTTCCGGTGATCACGAAGGCCCTTTGGCTCCTGATAACTATGAAGCCGGGTACATTGTTGCGGGATTTAACCAATTCGCTGTCGATAGAACGATTGTTTCCTTAATGGGGTTTGACGCCGAAAAAATAAAGTATTTGAACACAAAAGAGGGCATACCTGCCGAATATAAAATATTTGGTGAAAAAATAAAATGTATCGACAAGTATGGAAAGCAAATTAAAGACATTTCAAAAATAGCAAAAAAATTTGAGCCTTCTGATGGCTGGAGAGATTATTTAAAAGGCGATGCGGAGTTGCCAGAGATAGGGAGTGTATATGAGTAAACATCTAATAACTGGAGGTGCTGGATTTATAGGTTCAACACTGGCAGATAGGTTATTGGCAGAGGGATCGGATGTCGTAATTTTGGATAACTTTTGTGATTTTTATGACCCTCTTATTAAAGAAAATAACGTTAAAGCTAATAGCGGCAATCCTAAATATAAAATATATCGTAATGATATTAGAGATCGCGAGGCTGTTCAGCGCATATTCGATGAGAACGAAATAGATTGCATAATTCACTTAGCTGCAATGGCCGGAGTTAGGCCTTCAATAGAGAATCCAGTTTTATATCAAGAGGTTAATTGCCTTGGTACGCAAAATATACTTGAAGAAGCTAGACTACATGGTGTTAAAAATTTGGTAATGGCATCTTCTAGCAGTGTTTATGGAAATTGTAAAGAAACGCCATTTAAGGAGTCATTTATTGTTGATTTTGCCATAAGCCCCTATGCTGCCACTAAAAAAGCCAATGAAGTAATGGCTCATGTTTATCATCAACTATACGATATGAACATTATATTATTAAGATTCTTTACGGTCTATGGCCCAAGGCAACGCCCAGATTTGGCAATAAATAAATTTACTCAGAAAATGCTCATTGGAGATAGAATAGAGATGTTTGGAGACGGTTCTACCTCTCGTGACTATACTTACGTGGATGATATTGTAGATGGTATTGCAAGGTCTATTAATTATGTGAAAAACAATAATAATGTCTATGAAATAATGAACTTAGGAAGCTCAAACCCAATTAAGCTCACCGAAATGATAAGTGCTATAGGTATGGCTTTAAATATAGATCCAAATGTGCAAAAGATGCCAATGCAGCCAGGCGATGTAGAAAACACATATGCGGATATCTCAAAGGCTAATAAATTATTGGGTTACAAGCCAAAAACAAATTTTAACGACGGTATTAAGTTATTCGTAGATTGGTATAAAGGGTTTAATTAATAATGAAAATAGCAGTTGCTGGAACTGGATATGTCGGATTAGTTACAGGCGTAGCCCTAGCCAATATTGGTCATTCTGTAATTTGCGTAGATGTTGACGAGAGCAAGATCTCAATGTTATCAAACGGGGTATCGCCTATATTTGAAGATGGCCTAGAAGATCTAATGAAAAAAAATAAAGATCGAATAGTATACACCACGGACTATAAAATGGCGTACAAAAATGCAGAGGTAATATTTGTTGGAGTAGGTACACCAGAGCGCCATGATGGGTCTGCTAATTTAGATTACGTTCAAAAAGTTTGTGAGCAAATAGCGGAGTATGTGGAGAATGATTGCGTCGTTGTTATTAAATCTACTGTCCCTATTGGCACAAACGATAAATTAGAAGAATATTTAAATAATAACAAAAAACTAGGAGTTCGAATATCGGTTGCCAGTAACCCAGAATTTTTAGCTCAAGGTACTGCTATTAAGGACACTCTACATGCTTCAAGAATAGTTGTCGGTACAGAAGACAAACGTGCCAATATAGTAATGAGAGAGATTTATAAAACATTGACTGCCGAGCCATATAATGTCCCATACTTAAGCATGAACAGACGGAGTGCTGAAATGGTTAAGTATGCCAGTAACGATTTTTTGGCCCTAAAGATATCTTATATTAATGAAGTTGCAAATTTATGCGAAACAATCGGAGCGAACATAGATGACGTTACAAATGGTATGGGATTTGATGGTCGCATAGGATCAAAGTTTTTAAATGCTGGTATCGGGTATGGTGGAAGCTGTTTTCCAAAAGATACTAAAGCTCTGCATTGGTTTAGTAGAGAGAATAATGCTGAGCTAAAAACTGTTAAATCCACGATTGAAGTTAATGCGAAGCAGAAGCTTCGTTTGTTTGATAAGTTAAAAAAAGATTGCGAAAATATAGCCGGATTGAAAGTTGCTATTCTTGGGGCGTCATTTAAACCCGGGACTGACGATTTACGTGAAGCTCCTAGTATAGATATAATTAATGCCTTATCGGATTATGACTTAGATATAGTAGTTTACGACCCGGTCTCTATTGCTAAACTTAAAGATATTTTTGGGGATAGAATAAAATATTCCAAAAGTATTTCTAAGGCACTCTCTGGCTCTGATGTTTGTATAATAACTACCGAATGGCCACAAATTGTAAATTATAAGCTCAATGATTATAAAAAATATATGAATACGCCAAATATATATGATGGTAGGAATTGCTATTCGATCGATGAGGCAAAAAAAGCAAAGATTTATTATAATTCGATTGGTCGCCCTGCTATTGGCAGTTATTTAAAATAACTTGTCAAACACAAGTATTGGCGATTGTATGGGGAGGGGGACAGCCACAAAGGTACGCCCTACGACAATGCCGTAACTGAGAGCACTTTCAAGATAGTTAAAACCGAATTCATCCATAGGTATAAGTTTATTAGTTTAGAGCAATTAGAATTACGATTAAGTGATTACATTAATTGGTTAAATACTAAGCGCATTCACAGCACATTGAAATATCTAAGCCCATTTGAATACAAGATTGCGCATATAATGGTAGCTTAGAGGAATTGCATAGGATGGTGTTGACATATCATAATGTCCTACGACATTACTTAGGAGTCAATAACAGAGGAAATTAGGTTAAAAAACCACCACGTTTTTGCCTATAGCTCGCAATTTTCAATATCTCTATTCAATTAATTGCAGCAGAGACGCTTCATCAAAATTAATATCATCTTTTTCATGGCCCTCTTTATGGCCGCGCATCGACAAAACAGCCGTCAAGGTCATAGCCAAGCACTTAGCATCAATAACTAGACCAAAATTTTCAATATAATAACCGTCCATGGCGGCCTTTTCCTTGACGCACAATTCGTCACGTCCATTTACCTGCGCCCAGCCAGTTATGCCTGGTTTACATGAATTTGCATTATATTTTTCACGCTCGGACAACAGGTCAGCTTCATTTAATATAACCGGTCGGGGACCAACGATACTCATTTCACCTTTTAGCACGTTTACTAGTTGCGGCAATTCATTGATTGATAATTTTCGCATTATCTTGCCAGCAGATGTTATGTACTTTCCAGAGTCTAGCATGTCATTCGTAGCCTGGTATTTAGGCGCCCCGACCGACATCGACCTGAATTTATATATAACAAACGGCTTTAGGTTTTTACTGGCTCGCTTTTGTTTGAAAACTACAGGGCCCTCTGAACCTAGTTTTATCCAAATAGCTATTAACAAAAATGGGATGGTCAATAACAACAATAGTAATACCGAGAAAATAATATCTAAAAATCGTTTTATAAATCTGTCATAAATGCCCACGTCATTCATAATATTCAAAGCCCCTTAGGTTAGCGCCTAGACTGACGCTCCCTAGCGTACAGCGATGGGAATGGACGCTCGCGGACAACACGGCTGACGGTTACTAGCGGTCTGTTTATATGAGTCGACATGGTCGCAGTATTTGCCTCGTCTTCGACGTTATCATGCGCAGCAACAATCTCGACATCGCGTAGCGGCTGAGGGTCGCTGGTAGGAATCACGACCTCTTGTTCGGATAAAATCTGCTTTTTTTGCGCATCTTCTTCTGCTGGCTTGCTTAGTTTTATAAAATTATAATCGTATATAAAGAACATGACAACGAACACACTAATAAAGCCCGCGACTGCCATACTAGCCGATAATGACTCTTTGTGGATATTATAAGGCTCCGCAGCAAGGCTAGCACTATCAACTATTTTGACATTATCTACTTTATATAACTGATTAACTTGCGATTTAAATGAATCTACCGCCGAGGCCAAAAAATCTTTGCTTTGTTGCGGATCATCTGTAGATACCGCAACCTTGATAACCTCTGTATTAGCACTACTTGACGCCTCTACTGAACCTACGATATCATTATACGATTTATTTAGTTCTTGCTTTTCAATAACCGGCTCTAGCACGCGACGAGATTTGAACAGTTCGATATAGTTATTGATTAATGTCACATCCTGGACCGTTCGACTAGTCGCTGAATTTGGCTGAATTAACAGTAGAGTTGCTTCACTTTTGTACATTGGAGTCTGGATGTAATTACTGTAAACAAAGCCTAGTACAAGACCAAAAAAAGTAACCGAGACTATAATAAGCCATCTTTTCGAATAGAATCTAATCAAATTATATAAATATGTTTCTTGCACCTTTTAACTCCTCATTTGCCTTGATACTATATTAACATATATATGCTTTTTTGTAAACTCTATTATACAAGTACTATTTAGCTTACGTTAAATCGATGATATAATCGGGGGATGAATGTATTAGTTACTGGTGGTGCGGGGTATATTGGGTCGCATACTGTTGTTGAATTAATTGGCTGTGGTCATACAGTTACAGTTGTAGATAATTTGTCGAATAGTTCGGACGAGTCACTTCGACGCGTTGAGGAAATTACTGGCGTGCAAGTGCCTTTTTATCAGATTGATTTGTGCGATAGGGACGCGCTAGAAGGTGTTTTTAGCAAAAATAATTTCGATGCCGTGATTCACTTTGCGGGATTAAAATCAGTCAGCGAATCAATCAAGCAACCAATTTTGTATTACAGGAATAATATTGATTCAACTTTATCATTAATCGAGATGGTTAAAAAATACAAAGTTAAAAAATTAGTATTTAGTTCGTCTGCGACAGTTTACGGCGATCCGGCCGAGCTGCCGCTCAGCGAGACTAGTCGCACAGGAATTGGTATTACTAATCCATACGGGCAAACTAAATATATGATAGAGCAAATACTTCGCGACCTAAACAATTCTGACTGTGACGCTGATATTACAATTCTTCGCTATTTTAACCCAATTGGCGCTCATGAAAGCGGTCTAATTGGCGAAGATCCAAACGGAATACCTAATAATATACTGCCATATATTTCACAGGTAGCAACGGGCAAGCTTGAAAAAGTTAATGTATTTGGTGATGACTATGACACGATTGACGGCACTGGCGTTCGTGATTATATCCACGTTGTCGATTTAGCAAAAGGGCATATCGCAGCATTAAATAGCCCACATCATGGTTTTAAGATATATAATCTTGGCACAGGCAAGGGAACTTCCGTTTTTGAACTTTTATCAATTTTTAATGAAATATCTGGCAAAAATATTCCTTATCAAGTGACCGCACGTCGCCCGGGTGACATTGCATCATGTTATGCTAGCGCAGAGCTGGCCAAACAAGAGCTTGGTTGGGTTACTACAAAATCAGTCAAACAGGCTTGCGCTGATACTTGGAATTGGCAGTCCAAAAACCCAAACGGCTACGCAACAAGCTAATAACAGCCATCTCGTCGAGCCTAAGCGCGATTTAAAAATTTGCCGATTTCTTTGACTATGAAAAATATAGTTGCGGCAGCGAGAGCATACATCCAATCGACTAACCCAAGAGGGCCAGAGCCGAACAAATTTTGCAAAAGAGGAATGTAAACAATCGAAACTACGCAGATTAATGAAAGCGTCATTGACATCCATAACTGCTTGTTTGTAAATAAATATGACGAAAACGTAAAATTTCGCGAACGTCTGACAAGGATATTTACGAGTTGACAGAGAACGATAGTGGCGTAAGTTATTGTAACCGCACTAAAATATATGCCATTACCTAATAATTCTTTTGCAGCAAGTCCATGCCTACTTGCAAATAATAAATAGTTACAATAAGCTAGAACGCCCATTAAAGTACCGGTTAATAACAAATCAAAGAATGAAAAAATATTGAATATATGATCTTTTGCGTTCCTTGGTTTGTCATGCATCAACTCTTTGTCTGGTTTATCCCAACCGAGAGCTGCGATAGGGAACAGCTCAGCAACAAGGTCGATTGACAAAATTAAAATCGGAGTAATTGCCGGTGGAATGCCAGCAAAACTCAGCGCAACCAAACCAATCAAGACAGTCATTAATTCGCCATAATTCGACGTCAAACATGAAATAGTAGCTTTTTTAATATTTTGATAAACTGTACGGCCACGTTGAATGGCACCGATAAGTGTGTGAAAACTATCGTCCAGCAATATAATTTCGGCCGACTGCTTGGCGACGTCAGTGCCAGTTTTGCCCATAGCTACGCCAATATCAGCTCGCTTTAACGCAGGGGCATCGTTAATGCCATCACCAGTCACGGCTATAACATAATTATAATCCTTGACCAAACCGACTATTCGCATTTTATCCTCGGGCGAAACGCGCGAAAAAACAATACTTCCACGCAATACTAGCGACAGAACTTCTGAATCAGCCAAATTTTGAAGTTTATCGCCCTCGATTACCGTAATGTCATCAGAATCATCAGCTAGTTTTGCTCGAATAGCAATCGCTTTAGCCGTCAAGGCATAGTCGCCAGTAATAATAGAAACTTTTACATTGGCGTCACGAGCCGCCTGCATAGCATCGGCCACCTCCTCGCGAATAGGGTCGATAATCGAGACCATGCCCATATAAATTAAATCATTTTCGACAATATCAGGATTGTGTTGTTGATAGTCTACGGATTCATCTATATTTTTGTAAGCATAGGCCAAGTTGCGCATAGCGTTATTGGCCATTGTGTCATTTTGCGAATTAATTATATTTTTATCAGTATCAGTTATATTACGAATAGTACCGTCAGGTTGCCAAATTCTAGTGCATTTATCAAGGACCGATTCGGGTGCACCTTTTACAAAAACCGTCAGCTCGTTTTCATACATACGGATTGAACTCATACGTTTACGAACCGAATCAAACGGAAATTCTTTTAATTCTGGCGAAACCTTTTCGATTGTATCGACATCTATACCAGCTTTTTTTGCCAAAGTAATTAAAGCGCCTTCGGTTGGGTCGCCTAAACAATGCCAAACCAAATGGTTGTCATCAGGCGCAGAAATTTTAGCATTGCTTGCAAAATATCCGGTTAATATGAACTTCTGAAGATTAGCCAAATCGTCCAAACCAAGAGCCTGACTATCTTTGTCAAAAATCTTGCCATTTGCTTCATAGCCACTGCCCGACACATTAAAGCTTGTATTTAAAATGGCTATCTGCTCAACAGTCATTTCATTTTTTGTTAATGTTCCAGTTTTATCGGTACATATAATCGAGGTAGCGCCAAGCGTTTCGACGGCACTTAATTTTTTAACAAGTACTCGCTCTTTGGCTAGCACGCTAGCCGCCCGAGACAACGAAACGCTAACTTCGGCTGGCAAACCTTGCGGAATCATAGCGCTCGATATACAAATAGCAAACAAAAATGCATCTTTTAGACTAAGACTGGCGCCAAGCGAAATAACAATTAATATAACAGCTAATATAATAGTAGTGATCGTAATTCGAAAGGCTAGGTTAGTCATCTCTTTTTGCAAGGTCGAGCTGCTGGTTTTCGTTGATTGGCTCAGTGAAGCGATTCGTCCAAGCTCAGTATTCATACCGGTTGCTGTAACCAAGCAAACAGCATTACCAGTCGCGGCGGTCGTGCCCATAAATATCAAATTACGTCGATCACCAATACCTACGATACCCTTAATGGCGTGTGTAAATTTGCGACAAGGATTAGACTCGCCAGTTAGCGCAAAATCGTTAGTCGAAAATTCACTCTCTTCGATAATTCGACCATCAGCCGGGATACTGTCGCCCTCCTCGACATAAACGATATCACCAGGAACTAGCTTGCTAGCCTCGACCATCTCGAGCGTTCCGTTATGGTAAACTTTAGCTTCGGGCACCATTAATGACTTGAGCGAATCCATAACTTTGTCGGCCTTGAACTCTTGCACGAAGCCAATCAATGCATTAATTAAAACTATAGCTATTAAAATTATAAAGGTACGAGTATCGCTAAGATAAAGTGAGATAAATGCACAAATTATCAGCAAAATTATCATTAAATCCTTAAACTGGCTTAGAAATTTAAAAATTGTTGGAGTCTTTTTTAAACTTTTAAGGCTATTTAGGCCGTATTTTTCAAGACGTCGT
>Ga0172378_10001949_pt1 | contig 19209 bp, 19 predicted proteins | sample GrowelOW332metaG_FD_119755 | JGI IMG/M metagenome (GOLD analysis project Ga0172378, IMG submission 119755) | Groundwater microbial communities from an aquifer near a municipal landfill in Southern Ontario, Canada - Pumphouse #3_1 metaG | ecosystem: Environmental > Aquatic > Deep subsurface >... | reverse complement strand
GATGTCCGGGATGGACTAAAGCCGGTTCACAGACGTATTCTTTATGCAATGCAGGAAGCCGGTATGGGCTCGAATAAACCATATAAGAAATCGGCGCGTATCGTCGGGGAAGTATTAGGTAAATATCATCCGCACGGTGATACTTCTGTGTATGATGCAATCGTTCGTATGGCACAGGACTTTTCCATACGTTATATGCTTGCTGATGGACACGGAAACTTTGGCTCTGTCGATGGTGACTCGGCCGCTGCAATGCGTTATACAGAAGTGCGTATGTCAAAAATTGCTGAACTGATGCTGCAGGATATTGAAAAAGAAACGGTAGATTTTGTACCGAATTATGATGAGTCCTTAAAGGAACCGTCCGTGCTGCCGTCGAAGTTCCCGAATCTTCTTGTTAATGGTTCTGCGGGTATCGCTGTTGGTATGGCGACGAATATACCACCGCATAATATGAATGAGGTCATCGATGGCGTGCTCATGCTTATTGATAATCCGGATACGACAATCGAAGAGCTTATGCAGGTTATAAAGGGTCCTGATTTCCCAACGGCAGGTATAATTCTTGGCGATGAAGGTATACGGAGTGCATATATAACAGGACGTGGTGTCGTTAAAATGCGGGCGCAGGCACGTGTTGAGATTATGTCTAATGGCAAGCCGCGTATTATTGTAACAGAACTCCCATATCAGGTCAATAAGGCCCGTCTTGTTGAAAAGATTGCGGATCTTGTTCGCGATAAGACCGTCGAAGGCATAACGGATCTTCGCGATGAATCGGATCGTAATGGTATGCGTGTTGTTATTGAATTGCGCCGCGATTGTAATCCGGATGTCATTTTAAATCAGCTCTATAAGCATACACAGCTGCAGGATAGTTTCGGCATTATTATGCTTGCACTTGTTGATGGACACCCGCGTGTATTGAATCTTAAAGAAATGCTTTATTACTACGTAAAGCATCAGGAAAATGTTATCACAAGGCGTACACGCTACGAACTTAATAAAGCAGAAGCGCGTGCGCATATTTTAGAAGGATTGACGATTGCACTTGATCATATCGATGCAGTTATCAAGGCGATTCGTGCATCACAGACAGCAGATATTGCTCGTGCAGCTCTTATGGAAGGGTTCAATCTTTCGGAAAAGCAGTCACAGGCAATTTTGGATCTTCGTCTGCAGCGCTTGACAGGTCTTGAACGGGAAAAAATTGAAGAAGAATATCAGGAAGTGTTGAAAACAATCGAATGGTTGAAATCTGTGCTCGCTGATGAAGCGAAAATTCTTCAAATCATTAAAGATGAGCTTACAGAAACTAAAAATAAGTTTGGTGATGAACGCCGTACACGCATCACAGTTGATGTGTCTAAAATGAATATGGAAGACCTTATAGCTGAGGAAGATGTTGTTATTACTCTTACTCACAACAACTATATCAAGCGCATGCCGCTTGATACATACCGTAACCAGAAACGTGGCGGTCGCGGCATAACGGGAATGGGGACAAAAGAAACTGATTTTGTTGAGAATATGCTCATTACGACAACACATCATACGATCTTGTTTTTTACAAGCCGTGGGCGTGTTTATCGTCTTAAAGGCTATGATATTAATGAATCAAGCCGACAGGCAAAAGGTACAGCTATTATTAATTTGCTGCAGCTTGAAAAGAATGAAAAGATCACAGCGGTTATTCCAATTCGGAAGTTCTCGGCAGATAAGTTCCTCTTTATGGCAACACGTAAGGGGATTGTAAAGAAAACGGATCTTACCGAATTTGATACATCGCGTAAGGGTGGTCTTATTGCACTTACGCTTGATGATGATGATGAACTCATTGGTGTTAAGCTTACTGATGGTGATCGTTCTGTTCTTCTTGGAACACGTGGTGGTATGGCAATTGCTTTTGCTGAAGACGATGTCCGTTCTATGGGAAGAAATGCCCGTGGTGTCCGTGGTATCCGTTTAAAGGAAAAGGACGAAGTTATTGGTATGGATAATCTCAAGAAAGATTCAGATGTTCTTACAGTAACCGAAGAAGGTTTTGGCAAGCGTACGCCAACATCGGAATATCGTTCGCAGACACGCGGCGGCAAGGGTGTTATCAATCTCAAGGTCACGAAAAAGACCGGAGTTGTTGTTGGAATAAAGGTTGTACATCCAGGTCAGGAGCTTATGCTTATAACGACAGAAGGTATTGTTATTCGGACAAATGTGGATGGAATATCAATCATCAGTCGTAATACGCAGGGTGTAATGCTTATGAAGATGGATAAAAACGATAAGGTCTCATCGCTTGCTACGATGGATCAGAAAACTGAATAAAATAAGATTATTATATGAAAAATATATAAAGTAAAAAAGCTGATTCCTATATTATTTAGGAATCAGCTTTTTTGATGAATAAAGAAAATATATAAGGACTGCATAAAGCTTTGTATAAGCTGGTGCAGTCCTTAGTTGTCACTAGGTATTACTGTTTTGGGTAACGGGCGTTGGCGCATTAGCCGGAAGTAAAAGGTTTTCAATATCTGCCTTTAAAATTGCTGTAGCCATTTTTGTTTCACCTTTTTCAAGATAATCGACTAAAGCTAAATGAAGATCCATTGTTATAAATTGTTTTTTTTGTACAAAAAAAATCGTTTGAATATTTAAAGCATCTTCTAAAAGTTTGTAAGCATACTTATTGCCATAAATAGAAAACAGTTTTAAATGAAATTGGCAATTGCAATGCCAATGTGCCATAAAGTCGCTTTCAGGACAATTGATATAATCTGTGCATAAAGATTGTAATTCCCTAAGATGAAACTTATCAACATAAATAAAGTAACTTTCTAAAAATGAAGATTCCAGAGCCGAACGAAATTTTGTGATTTCTAATAATTGCTGTTGACTTGGCTCAATGATTTTATAACCCTGACGGGGAATGCTGGTAAGCAGCAGCGTTCCGGTAAGCTGAGTAAGGGCTTCTCTTATGGGTGCACGGCTTACATTATACTTTTCGATTAAAAATTTTTCGGTTAGAACTGTATCAACAGGATAAACTCCGTTGATAATATCAGAAAATAAAGCATTATATATCTGACTTTTTAATGTAGAACCGTTTTTTTTCATAAATATCTCCTTATATAAGTAATAGCATAGCGTAAATAAAAAATATAGTCAATATTAAAAAAAGTGATATTTTATAAAAAACGTATCGTGGTCATATTATATAAATGTATATACATTTACATTTTATTTTATATTTGTAAATAAATTGTATATATTTTGTACAATATTAAAATATTATACGAAATATTAATTACTATTGTGTATATATATAGTTTGTGATATGATTAGAAACATGGATAAAAGAAAATAAAAAATAATATTGTTTTAAAACGCTGGTTATCCTAAGATTAATACAAAATATCTAATCATACCACAAAAGGAGAGGGAATAAAATGGATAATAACAAAGTTACAAGTAAAGAAGATTTCGTGGTTGACATTCAGCGAGGTGCAATTGGGCATCGGGCAGCCTGGACAGGATTAACTTATACAAAAGCCAGAGATGCAGGAAAAGCAGAATCGGCAGAAAAAATTATTCGCGAAGCAATTGTGGAAACAGGCAGGATTCAGGGAAATGAAGTAAAGAGTCAATGTGATAATCCTGAAAGTGTTAAATGTTTTGCTGATACTTTTTTTACTCCCAATGTTATAAAAACATTTGAAGTTGAATTCAAAAAGAAAACAGAAGATCGAATGGATATAGAATTTCATCATTGTCCATTATTAAAAGCATGGCAGGATTTGAAATTTGATGATGAAACGTGTCAAAAATTATGTGATATGGCGATGGATGGTGATCGAAATATTGCAAAAGCAATGGGTTTTGAATTTTATTTAGGGGATACAATTGCAAATGGATGTAAAACGTGCCAGATATCTTTTTTTAAGAAAGGTAAATAAGTACGTAAAAAGGAGATATCTTTGATGAATAAAAATCAATATGATAATTATATTAAAATATTAAACGGTGAATTGATTCCGGCAATGGGATGTACAGAACCTATTGCAATTGCCCTGGCTGCTGCAAAAGCAAGAGAAGTTTTAGGACAGATGCCGGAAAGAATGGTTATTCGATGCAGTGGTAATATTATAAAAAATGTAAAAGGTGTTGTTGTACCAAATTCTGGAGGGCAAAAAGGGGTAGCGGCTGCTGCTGTACTTGGTGCTGTTGCAGGTAAGGCAGATTTAGAGCTTCAAGTTATTAGTCAGGTAAAAAAAGAAGATATTGATATGGCACGGCTCTTATGCAGCCAGGGAATTTGTACATGTGAGCTGGAAGAAAATGAAGATAATCTTTATATTCGAGCTGAGGTAAGTGCTGGAAAAGATATTGTTGTTGTAGAAATTAAAAACAAACACAACCATATTATTCGAATCAAAAAAAATGAAACCATATTATTTGAACAGGCGGATATTATAACACAAGAAGCAGGTGATAAATCAAAGCTGAACCTCAAGGATATTTTGGAATTTGCAAATAAAGTCGAATTGGAAGATGTAAGAGAGCTTATTCATCGGCAAATTACGTATAATTCAGCAATTTCCCAAGAAGGGTTGGCACATAAATGGAGCGTACAGGTGGGGGATACGCTTTTAAAAACGGGTTGTGATGATGTTAGAAATAGAGCCAGAGCTGCGGCTGCAGCTGGTTCAGATGCAAGAATGAATGGATGTTCACTGCCTGTAGTAATTAACTCTGGAAGTGGTAATCAGGGAATTACTTGTACAATGCCAGTTGTTGTTTATGCAAAAGAGCTGCAATCGGATGAAGAGACACTTTATCGCGCGCTCGTATTGACAAATCTTTTATCGTTGCATCAAAAAAGATATATTGGGAATTTATCGGCTTATTGTGGTGCTGTATCAGCGGGGGCAGCAGCAGCTTGTGGTATTTCTTATTTACAGGGCGCTGATTACGATATTATTGGTAAGACACTTATCAATACATTGGGAAATGTTGGTGGCATTGTATGTGATGGAGCTAAAGCTTCCTGTGCAGCAAAAATTTCCAGTGCCGTAGATGCTGGAATCATGGGGTATGAGATGGCAAAACGTGATTTGTTTTTTCCTTTTGGAGAAGGCCTTGTTGAAAAAGATTACGAAAAGACTATTCAAAATATTGGAAGAATGGGTCGTGTTGGAATGAAATCAACAGATGTAGAGGTTCTTAATATCATGATTGGCAAATGAGTTTTGAATGGTTTGTTTAAGAGCAGTTTTATTATAACGACATGTATCATCAAGTAAAAAATGAATAAAACTTGTTTTTAATCAAAGGTATCTTCATAGAATAAGCTGCTGATTTTGTCCGTTTTTATTGAAAGGCAGCGACTGTAATACAACTTAAAACCTAATGCTTTACTTATAGAAATACCCACTAGGACATATGGTTGCTTTAAAATATGAGGAGTGATAGCGATGGAAAAACAAGTAGTCAATATAAAAAAAGTAATAATTCTAGCTGGTGCATTATGTGCATATTGGATTGGATCAGGATTTGCGACAGGGCAGGAAGTTTTACAGTTTTTCACAGCAAGTGGTATAAATGGAATTTTTGCCGCGGTGATTTTTTTGTTCTTTATGCTTTTTTTAACTTATGTTTTATTTAGCATAGGACAAAAAAAGAAGTTTGCAAATCCGTATGATGTTTTTGAATACTATTGTGGTAAGGCTATAGGCTCTGTTTATGTTTGGTATAATGTTATATTGGTATATGCAATTTTTGTGGTCATGCTTGCTGGTGGCGGTGCAACTATTCAGCAATACTATGGAATACCAACGTATGCAGGAACCGGCGCGATTGCAATTCTTGCGCTGGGAACAACGTTGCTTGGGGTTGAGAAATTAATTGATATAATCGGTGTTATAGGGCCTATAAAAATTGTATTTGTAGCAATTGTTGGTATCGCAGGTATTGTTACTTTTTTTGGACAACCAACGATATTATCAGAAGCAAGCAATCTTATGCCGACGCTGGGTTTTCCGGCTGCTTCTTCAAACTGGGCATGGTCGGGAGCCTTATATGCGTTTCTTGCGCTTATGGTAAGCATACCATTTCAAGTTGATTGTGGAGCTTCGGCGGGAAGTTTAAAAGAAGCTAGAATTGCTGCTTGTGTCGGAACTGTTGCATTTTCAATTGCAATTGTTTCACTTGTAATTGGCGAGCTTGTTTATTATAAAATAATTATAGGTCAGCAGGTTCCGACACTGGCTATCGCCAATCATATATCACCAGTTCTGGGATTGATTTTTTCGGTACTGATTGTTGTATCTATTTATTCGGCAGTGGCTTCCTTTCTTTTAATGACGGTGCGAAAATTTGCTGTTGAAAAAACAAAAAAGTTTAATATCATTGCACTTGTCTTAACGTGCATAGGCATGTTTTTTGGCGGAATCATTCCTTTTGATAAGCTGGTAAATATTTTATATCCCATTGCCGGTTATTCAGCAATTGTTTTTAGTGGTTTTATGATATATAAAGAGCTAAAAGGACATAATGAAGAAAGTATCATAGAAAAAAGTAAACCGGAAAATGCAACAACAATTGAGTGAATTCTGATATTCACATGTATTAAAATGGGGGTATCGCACGAAGAAATAAGTGCGGCACCTTCTTTTTATGTACAAAATAATTCTTAGACGCCAAAAGTTTGAGGATTTGTGTAAAATTTATTTATAAAAAAACAAATCTAAGCAAAAATATTATATAATGTATAAAGGGTTTTATGAATTAAAACTTTCGTTATGTATTCAATGTTTTATTCAAAAGTTTGATTAAAAGCCTTTTTACTTATTGACAAGACCAGCAAATTTTATTATCATAAATATATGAATATTTACTTATTTTATTTATAAAACGAGTAAATATTTAAAGGTTTTACCAATAATTTTTTGTAAGGAGGCATACATATGTTTATTAAAAAGTCCTCAGTCTGTTGCTTACATTCTGCTATGGAAAAAGTAATTTCTATAGAGTTGCCTCAGAAAACGGCTGTTGAAAAATTTTTGGCTTTAATGGAAAAAGATAAAGATCGGGAGGATAAAAAAAAATATCTTAAGCAACTTGAGCAGGAATTAGAGCATAAAGGCGATATCATGTCTGTATTTGATAGAAATAATTTAAAAAACAGGATTAACAGCATTGGAAATGAAATTGAAACGCCAGTTGACCAGATGAAGAAAATTGTGGAAGATATGGCTGTGCTGCAAAAGCGTGCAGATAATTTTGATAAAGAAAGTATGGACTATAAAATTATTTTACAGTCGGTTGAGCACTATATACGTCATATGAAAGCTTTACAGGAAAAAATTACGGCCGATATGAAATATCGGAGAAAACTACAGGAAAGCATGAAGTTGGAAATCACGAAAGAAAAGTTGATGGATGTTCACATGTTTGAGGATAAACTTGTAATAAATAAATGAACTTTGTCAAAGTGATCCGTAAAAATATTTTGGCAGGTCTTGTTACGAAAGTATGCGAGACCTGTTTTTATTTTATTTAGCCCGAGACTTACGGCTTGTTTTCATAAAATAAATGTATAATGGAGCAAAATAGAAAAATAACATTTGCACTGGAATTGATATAAATTTATAATAAGAGGGATACAGTTGTTTTTTTTCTGCGCTGAGGGATTTTTTACAAAGTAAGGTGTGGAGATAGTTTTTAAATTGAATATATGATAAAGAAGGTATGTTGTTTTATGAATCCTACGATTCGACCACGCCATAAGAAGAAAAAAAAATGGCCGTGGATATTGGCTTCTATTTTTGTTCTGGCAGCGATTGCCGGGGCAATCTTTGCTTCTTCCGGGTTTTTTGATGAAAAGGTGCTTCCGCGTGTAGCTGAAGAAGGCATGCTTGTTGCCAAGGATAAATCCAGTATTATGATTATGGGGATTGATCAGCGTGACGATGATGTTGGCCGCAGCGACACACTCATGATTGCTACAATTGATCCTAAAAAAGATCAGGCATCATTGCTCTCAATTCCGCGCGATACGCGTGTGAAGGTCAAGGGATATGGTTTTGATAAGATTAATGCAGCCTATGCGTATGGTGGGCACAAGCTTACGCAGGATACTGTGGAAAAATTTCTTGGAGTACCAATGAATCACTATGTTATCATTAATATTCAGGCGTTTCAGCGCGTTATTGATGCAATTGGTGGTATTGATATCAACGTGGAAAAACGTATGTACTATTCAGATCCATGGGATGATGATGGTGGTCTCGTCATTGATCTGCAAAAAGGCGAGCAGCACATGGATGGCAAGACGGCTATTACGTATGTACGATATCGTGATGAAGAAGGCGATATTGGTCGTGTACATCGTCAGCAGAATTTTATGAAGGCACTTATGGATAAGATGGTATCACCAGCCATTATTCCCCAGATTCCATCAATTATTAAGGAAGTTCTGAGTTCGGTTAAGACAGATCTGTCTTTCCGCGAAATGCTTGAATTTGCTGGCACGCTGCGTGAAGCACAGAAGAATGGTCTTAAAACAGAAATGGTACCGGGTCGTCCGCTCTATATTAATGAGATCAGCTATTGGATACCGGATATTACCAAGTTACGTAATATATTGGCGAATACACTCGATATAACGATGAATCCTTCAATGCGGACAGCAATGGAACGTGAAGAGTATGAATATGAAAATTCGATACCAAGCACAGCAACCAAGCCGCCAAGCAGCGATTTTTCGATTGGTCGGGAAAATAAAAGTAGTACATCAAGTTCTTTACAAAATAAAAAAAATACAATAAAACCAAAGACGACAGATACAGAAAAATCATCCGGCAGAACAGATTCTAGTGCGGCTAAGTCCAAAACAACGCGGGGGGCGGATCAGCCAGCACAGCCAGAAATACCTCAGTCTGCACCGATTTCACCGCCATCGCGTACAGAAACGGGTACCGGGAAGAGTTTATAATCAAAAAAAGCAGGCCATCCAAATCTGGAAGGTCTGCTTTTTTATTTGCATTACAAAATTTGCTTAAAAAATTCTATTTTTTTTGATATTTATAAAATAAGTAATTAATTGACGTAAAAAAGAAAAGAAAAAGTGTTATAGAGAAATATATCTATAAAAAAACATAAAGTTATCCACATTATTCTGGGGAAAATATTGCTTATCTGGAACTAAATATAGGAAAATGCAATAAAAAGAGTGGAATATCTAGAGTTATGCACTTAGTTATGCACATTGTCTACAATTTTGTGGATAAGTTATGCAGGGATAGGATACGGGACTAAATTCAGATTTTTTAGATAGTGAGTTGCATTTTGTTTGTAAGAACGTTACAATATTAGAATGTAAATTCAAATAATTTGGGGATAAAATTATTTTAAAAGTAAAAATATATAGAATAAGTAAGGAGATAAAGCTATGGTTTCAGAATGGGAGCTTTTGATGCGACTTACAATGGCATGCGTTCTAGGGGGCGTTATTGGCTACGAACGTCAGTCAAGACACAAATCAGCAGGGCTTCGGACAAATATTCTCGTTTGTCTGGGATCCTGTCTGATTATGGTATTGTCAGAGGCGATTTACCAAAGTGTAGAAGGGCGGACAAATGCCGATCCTGCACGTCTGGCAGCGCAGGTTGTCAGCGGTATCGGGTTTCTAGGTGCCGGAGCGATCATGAAGGAAGGTCTTACGGTAACCGGCCTTACGACAGCAGCTTGTCTTTGGGTTGTTGCTGGTGTTGGACTGGCCGTTGGCGCAGGGTATTACTCCGGGGCGCTTTTTACGGCAGCACTTGTATTCATTACACTAGGGACAATGTCGCGTCTTGATGAATGGGTTACGCATGAAAAAAATCTGTCATTATCGATTCATACGATTGATAAAGCCGGACAAATTGTTCGAATAAGTGAATGCCTTGAAGATATGCAGCTTGCTGTTAATGGAGTAAAGATTAAGACAGACGAGGATGAGGACGAACAGAGGGAAATGATTTATATTGAGCTTATTATTTATAATAAGCAGGGGGTAAAGAATATTATTATCGTTGATGCGATTAAGCATCTTGATGGTGTTATGAGTGTTGATATTACATAGGTGTAAATGGGAGGCTATAAAATTATAGCTTCTCATTTGCTTTTGCATTCACTGTGCATATCTCCTATAATAAAGGAAGTTATAGAAAAATAAAGTGAAAGATTGTGTATAGATCAATATGTACTATTTTTCACAAGTAAAATACAGGGCAAAAGGCAGGTATTTGCATGAACAAGAAAGCTGTAGCAGCGATGAAGGAATTTTTAGAGGCACTTGGTATTGATTTGATAGCAGAAGGTATGGAAAAGACACCGGAACGTGTGGCGAAGATGTATGCATATCTTTTTCAGGGGTGCGGGGTGGACCCGGCTTCTGTATGGAAGGAAGCTTTTTCGACGGATTCGCAAGGCATGGTTATGGTAAAGGATATTCCGTTCTATGCAATGTGTGAACATCACCTTGTTCCGTTCTTTGGTGCGGTACATATTGCTTATTTGCCACATGACGGGCGGGTGGCAGGTTTCAGTAAGTTTACGGATATCGTAGCGGTTTTTTCCCGGCGGCCGCAGTTGCAGGAGCGTATGACGAAGCAGATTGCGGAGGCTGTAAAGGACGGACTGTTGGCAGAAGGTGTACTTGTTATTGTGGAGGCAACACAACTTTGCATGACGATGCGCGGTGAAATGGCGCAGGGAACAAAAACAATAACCATAGAAAAGCGAGGCGTGTTTTCTGATCAAACACAGTTAGCACATGAGGCCTGGTCAATGTTAATGAAAGGAAAGAACGAATGCAATGAAGCAGCTTTTGCGAAAATATGAATGGCAGGATGGAAAGTCACTTACTCTTGGACAGCGCACAATGGTTATGGGTATTCTCAATGTTACAACGGATTCTTTTTCTGATGGTGGTAAGTGGAACTCGCTTGATAAGGCACTTTTTCATGCAGAAGAAATGATAAAAGACGGAGCAGATCTGATTGATATTGGTGCAGAGTCTTCACATCCAGGGTTTGTGCCTGTTTCGGCAGATGAGGAAATGGAACGCCTGCTGCCGTTTTTAGAGCATGTAGTAAAAGAAATACCTGTGCCGATATCTGTAGATACGTTTAAAGCCAGCACAGCAGAGGCTGCAGTTCATCTAGGCGTAAATCTGCTTAATGATATTTGGGGTCTGCAGTATAAGCCGGAAGCCGGAAAGATGGCTGCTGTTGCGGCAAAGTACAAGGTTCCGGTTATTGCTATGCATAATCAGGAAAGTACAATCTACAAAAATGATATTATCAGGGAAATGGAATGTTTTTTTGCAAATACTGTAAAAATTGCCCGTACGGCCGGAGTTGCAGAGAAAAATATTATCCTCGATCCGGGTATTGGTTTTGGTAAGACAGCAGAGCAAAATAAAATCGTGCTGAATCGTCTTGAAGAATTAACATGTCTGGAGTATCCAATGCTGCTCGGTACAAGCCGTAAGGGCTTTATTGGTCAGACACTCAACCTGCCCGTAACCGAGCGGATGGAAGGGACTGGCGCGACATGTGTAATAGGAATAATGAAAGGGTGCAGCATCCTTCGCGTACATGATGTCAAGCCAATTGTACGCATGTGTCGGATGACAGATGCTGTTTTACAGGTATAACAAATGATGGATACAATAGAAATCAACAAAATGGCCTTTTACGGCTATCATGGCTGCCGTGATTTTGAAAAAGAACGCGGGCAGACGTTTTATATTGATGTGGCAATGATGCTGGATCTTAAAAAACCAGGACAGACCGATGATCTAAAAGATACCATTAATTATTCTGCTGTGTTTAATACCGTACGGGCAATTACGGAAGGAAGTCCTTTTCAGCTTATTGAGCGCCTTGCAGAGGTTGTCGCAGCAACGCTGCTGAAGGAATATCCGATTCATACAGTACGTGTCAGGGTACATAAACCATCTGCACCCATAACGGGCATGTTTGAGGATGTAAGTGTTGCAATCGAGCGGAGCCGGCAGGATGACTGAATACTATATTGCTCTTGGTGCAAATCTTGGTAATCGTCGGGAAACTCTGCAGCAAGCACTTGCTTTGCTGGATAAAATAGAAGGTATCAAGGTGACAGCCGTATCTTCTTTCTATGAAACGGCTCCCTGGGGCAAAATCAATCAACCAGCTTTTATCAATGGGGCAGCAAAGCTTATCACAAATCGGTTACCGGAAAATCTGCTGGATTGCTGCATGGAAATTGAACGCAAGCTGGGACGTGTGCGTCATGAAAAATGGGGGCCGCGCACAATCGATATAGATCTTCTTTATTCACCGGGACTCAGGGTACAGACAACGAAACTCACTTTGCCGCATCCGCTCATGTTTCAAAGAGCTTTTGTGCTGGAGCCGTTGGCTGAGATTGCCGGCGATATCGTATATAAGAATAAGACATTTGCTCAATATCGTGATGAAATGAGATAAATTTTGTACAGTTGCTCATAAAGCTGAAGAGGTTTATGTATGTGCTCTTGCGCATTATCCGATAAATATTGTAAAATGGAACAGGTTAGGTGCTTGCTGCAGGGCACTTTTTATTGCTGCTGCGGATAATTATGTCTTGATGTAAACAGCAGTAAGCGATAAAATGAAAGAGCACGATTCTGGTAAGCAAAATATAAGGAGGAAATTACATGATTTTTGGGAAAATTGACAATTTAAAGGAAGAAATCGCGCTATATCCGGAAGCGATTCAAAAAGGCTTGAAATATTTGCAGGAGAATGATCTCGCAAAGATGGAACTTGGTAAGTATCCGATCGAGGGTGAAGAAATCTTTGCAATGATTAATGCATATGATACGGAACCAAAGGCTGCACGCCGCTTGGAAAGTCACAAGAAATACATTGATATTCAGTGCATTGTCGAAGGCAGTGAAATGATCGGAAGTGGTCCGCTTAAAGATGGCGGGGCAATCACGGAAGATCGTTTTAAAGAAAATGATGTTGCCTTCTATGCAGATGTAAAGGATGAAACAGAACTTATCCTTACAGCTGGGAAATTTGCAATATATTTTCCCTGGGATTTGCATCGTCCAAATTGCAGCAGCGGTAAAGATGCAAAAAAAATAAAGAAAGCCATCATTAAAATATCGATGGCAGCACTGAAAAAATAAAATAAAACAGATGCCGTTTATTGTAAAAGCAGAAGAGACTGTATCGAAAGCTGTGGCACGTTGGAAAAATTTTTCAACGTGCCACTCTTGTGTAAAAAAATAAAATGATTGATTATTTTTTAACATAGTCATCGTTTTAATCAGATCAATTTGGCAGAACAAATAACTTTGTGGTATGATGGTTTTTATAAAAGTGCAAAAGATGAATTCATTTATAAGGTATATATTTTTTTGTGTATGCAAAAGTATAGCAGGAACTTGTACAAACCTTATTGGAAACTATGAATTTAATAAAAGATTGGAGGAATCAATCGATGTTTGTAAGTATATATATGGTAAAAGAGACTTTGGCAAATGGTGATGAAGGCGGTTATAGTGAGGATTCAGTAATCGTTGACACCTTGGAAGAGGTTGATAAAGTTATTGGGGAAATTCAGTTGTCTTTAGATGAAGAGGGTAAAGAAAGTAATTCTGAGCTAAAGATTGTAAAGGTAGAAACGTATAATTTGGCAAAATTAAAGCCTTCAGCAATAAAAGAATTTTAACTGAATCAAAGTATAGAGCTGTTGCATTGGCGAGAATATTCGCTGGCAGCAGCTTTTTTGTTTTTAAGAAAGCAGCTGTGCAAAAGATATTTTTCCGGTTGTAAAATATCCTTTTAGAGCATGTAGGTAAGTGAGGAGATGATATATATGAAAGTTTTTTTAAATCCTGGTCATGCGCCGAATGGGTGCCCGGATCCGGGTGCCTGCAATGAGGAACTGTCATTGCGCGAATGTGATATCGTGTTTTATATTGGCTGGCTTGTTAAAAGATATCTGGAAATTGTCGGTTGTGAGGTTGATCTGCTGCAAAGTGATAATCTCATTGATGAAGGTGAAGGCCCTAGCGTAACAGCCACAGCAAATGCAAGTGGTGCAGATGTTTTTGTATCGATTCATTGCAATGCATTTAATAAATCTGTCCGTGGTACAGAAACGCTGTGTTATTCGATTGATTCTGACGGGGCACGTCTTGCCAGCTGTATACAGAAGCAGCTCGTGACAACACTGCAGCAGATCGATGGTGCAGCCCGGGACAGAGGGATCAAGGCACGGCCGCATTTGGCGGTTCTACGGGTAACGGCGATGACGGCAGTGCTTGTTGAAACAGCATTTATTGATCAAAAAGACGATGCGCAGCTGCTTATCCGGTATCCGGATGATATTGCAAGAGCAATTGCACGAGGTGTGACAGACTTTGGCGAAGAAAATTCTCGGGACATCAAGGCGCAGTTATAAGTTCTATGAGAGAAAATGTATACGCATAAGAAAAAGGCGGCAGAGAGAAAACACTCTGCTGCCTTTTTCTTATGCGTATGCGAGTTCGTACAAAATTATTTCCTTTAGTTGTAAAAAATCTTTTCATGGCATGTATATAAGTGAAAGGGGGTGAAAAACATGGCAGTGAAGAGTAATCAGACAAGCAAGATGATCTTGAAGGTACAGACGGGGACAAGTTCGACGGGAGCTGCAGTATATAGTACGAGATCGTTTGCGCACATTAATCCAACACTCACAGATAATGACTTTGTCACGATCGGTGCAGCTGTGGGGGCTCTGCAGGCAAATACTGTAGGGTCAATCAATCGCCAGGATGCGGCGAAACTTGCAGCTGAGTAAAAGCGGTAAAATATAAAAGAAGGGAGGAATCTAAATGAGCAAGGTATTGAAAATGGTATTTAATCTTGAGGGCGCAAAAACACTTACGTATAGTCTGCCCGATCCAAAAGACGGACTTACAAAGGCAGCAGTAGAAGCGGTTATGAACAATATGATCACGCAGCAGGCTGTTGTGGTAGATGGTATCTATCCGCAGAGCATCAAGGAAGCAGTCATCAAGTCCACAGAAGAAATTGCATTAGCATAAGAAAAACTCGGCAAAGACGAAAAGGTCTTTGCCGAGTTTTTTATGCATGTTTTATATAGAAGGATCTTTTTCCAAACCTGACTCAAGTTCGACGATTTCAATATTGTGTTCCCGCAGACGATTGAGCTCTTCGCTGTCGGCACCTTTGCCAGTGACAATAACAGAAATTTTATCGATAGAACCGCTTAGGAAGTTGTGCTCGCGGCCGATTTTTGCTGTAGCGGCAAGTACGTAGCACGGCCCCTGGCAGCGTTTCAGCATCATTTCATTGACGGCTGTTTCCTGCAGGACGGAGGTTGTAATACCACCTTTTGTGCTGATACCGCCGACACCAATAAAGGCTTTGTCAGCAGTGATCTTCGTAAGCGTGTGCAGGGCAAACTCGCCAACCATTGACTGTTTGCGATTATAGACCTCACCACCTGTCATGAGAAGTTCGACACGACTGTCTTTGGGATAGCCGATAGCATTGCCGTTATTCGTCACGATAATGACGCGTTTATCCTTTATGTAATCTAATAAAAGCAAAGTTGTTGAGCTGGAGTTCATAAAGATTGTATCGCCATCTTCAATAAGGGATGCGGCATATTTGGCAATTGCACGTTTTTGCGATACGTTTTTGGGAGAAAGCGTTTCGGGTACGGGGTCTTCTTCTTTTAAGGTGCCGCCGATAAGCTGCGCTCCGCCATGAAAGCGAATAACAAGATGCTGTTTTTCAAACATTTGCAGATCGCGTCGAATTGTTGTGGGGGAGACGTCGAGTTCTTTTGCAATCGTCTCGACATCAATGACATTGTGTTCCTTTAATACTTTCAAAATTGCTTGCTGGCGTTTGAAAACAACGCTTTTACTATTTTTCATAGAATGTCGGTCCCTTCCGTAATGTAGTTGCAAAGTCAAATGTGCATAAGATAAATAATATGGCTGTTGATTACATTATACGTATAAATTAAAATAAATGCAACAAAATGAGCATAAATTTTATAAAATGTAATAAATTCTTAGGTTTTATGCTTAAAATAAGATGGTTTACGTTAAATTATAAAAAGATAATGCTTAAAATGAAAATAAAACTTGAAATGAGCAAATAAAACCTGTATAATAAGAACATAAAGAAAATTTAAATAACAAACAGTCATAAAACTAAGTTAAAATGAACATTATGGAGGAAACTATGAGCAAAGTTGACGAAATTACAAGAGAATCATGGATCTTAAGCACGTTTCCCGAATGGGGGAACTACCTCAATGAAGAAATCGAAGAAGAAGTTGTAGCACCAGGGACATTTGCAATGTGGTGGCTTGCTTGTACAGGTATTTGGATAAAATCAGAAGGCAGTGCAAATATTTGTATCGACTTTTGGTGTGGTACAGGTAAGCAGACCAAGAAAAAGAAAATGGACCCACAGCATCAGATGGCTCGTATGTGTGGTGGACGCGCAATGCAGCCAAATCTTCGCGTAGCACCTTTTGTACTCGATCCGTTCGGCATTCGTCAGATCGATGCAGTTCTTGCTACACATTACCATAACGATCATATCGATGTGAATGTTGCAGCAGCAGTTCTGCAGAACTGCGCAAAAGATGTCCCGTTTATCGGACCCCAATATTGCATTGAAAAATGGATAGAATGTGGTGTACCAAAAGAACGCTGCATCGAAGTAAAACCAGGCGACAGTGTAAAAATCAAGGATGTTGAGATTATTGCACTTGAATCTTTTGACCGTACGGCACTCATTACGACGCCGCCAGATGGATATCTCAAAGGCTGGCTGCCAAATGATATGGATGAAAAAGCTGTTAACTATCTTGTAAAAACACCTGGTGGAAATATTTATCATAGTGGAGATTCTCACTATTCCAACTACTATGCAAAGCATGGTAACGACTATCAGATTGATGTAGCACTTGGTTCCTTTGGGGAAAACCCACGCGGCATCACGGATAAAATGACAGCCGTTGATATTCTTCGTATGGCAGAATCCCTCAAGACAAAAGTTGTCATTCCTTTCCATCATGATATCTGGTCAAACTTCCAGGCTGATCCATCGGAAATTATTGCACTTTATGAAATGCGCAAAAATCGCCTGCAGTACAATTTTAAACCGTTTATCTGGCAGGTTGGCGGCAAGTTTGTATTCCCGGCAGACAAGGACAAAATGGAATATCATTATCCGCGTGGATTTGCTGACTGTTTCAAAGCAGCCGATATTAATCTGCCGTATACAAGCTTTTTATAAGATTAAAAGAAAAGGCAAAGTGGTGAAAATTAATGTTTAAGGAACTTGTTGAAAAAAAAAGATACTCCTTCCATAAAGGTTTTGCTACCTGGCAGGAAGCTGTTCGTGCTGCCTGCCAGCCGCTTCTGGCGGATGGCACTATCGAAAAAGAATACCCGGAAGCAATCATTGCAAAGGTTGAAGAACTTGGACCCTATATCGTTATAGCACCAGACATTTGCATCCCACATGCGCAGGAAGGTGTTGGCGTAAACGATACTGCAGTGTGTTTTATGAAAACAGAGGACCCTGTACATTTTAGTGAAGATGGCGAGCACGATGCACGTCTATTCTTTGTATTGGCCTCGACAAACAACGAAATTCATCTCCAAAATCTTTGCGAAATGTCAGAAGAGCTTTCTGATGAAGATTTTGTGGCAAGGCTTCTTCAGGCAAAGAATGCCGAAGATTTAAAGAAACTTGAATAAGTTTGTCCATCGATGTATAAAACAAAATAATAAGGGGGAACCATTCACATGGAATTTTTAATGCCAATTTGGGAGTTTTTCCAAAACAACATTTTAACAAAACCTCAGTTCTTTATCGGTTTTATCGTATTTGTCGGTTATATACTATTGCAGAAGCCAATTTATGAAGCTATTGCGGGTTTTATAAAGGCCGTCGTTGGTTATATGATTTTGAATGTAGCATCTGGCGGCTTGGTTGGAAATTTCCGTCCGGTACTTGCGGGCCTTAAGGATCGTTTTGATCTAACTGCAGCTGTAATTGATCCGTATTTTGGTCAGGCAGCAGCGCAGGCTTCGGTAGAAAATATCGGTCGGTCATTTTCAATGATGATGGTTGTACTGCTCATCGCATTTACGATGAATATTTTACTGGTATTATTTCGCCGTTATACAAAAATTCGTACACTCTTCATTACGGGTCATATTATGGTGCAACAGTCCTCAACAGCGCTTTGGCTCGTTATTTTCTGCTTTCCGCAGCTGCAGGATCTCGGTGTTGTCTGTATGCTGGGGGTACTTCTTGGTACGTATTGGGCAGTTGCCTCAAATCTCACAGTTGAACCTTGTCAAAAGCTCACGGATGGTGGGGGATTTGCAATCGGTCATCAACAAATGTTTGGTGTTTGGATTGTTTCAAAGATTGCTAAAAAAATTGGTAATCGTGAAAAATCCCTTGAAAACTTAAAGCTTCCGGGCTTTCTCTCCATTTTTAACGAAAATGTTGTTGCAACAGGTATTCTCATGTTTATCTTCTTCGGTATCATTATCACAATACTTGGACCGGATCTTATGCACAATATTGATAAAGGATTCAGTAAGGACCAGAGTTTCCTTTTCTATATTCTTGAAAAATCCTTGAATTTTGCAGTTTATCTTACAATTCTGCAGGTTGGTGTTCGTATGTTTGTATCGGAACTTACAAATTCCTTTCAGGGGATTTCCAACAAGATTTTACCAGGCTCCATGCCTGCAGTCGATTGTGCTGCAACCTATGGGTTTGGTCATCCGAATGCTGTAACGTTTGGGTTCCTCTTTGGTGCTTTTGGTCAGTTTCTTGCGATTCTAGGGCTTGTTGTATTCCAAAGTCCGATTCTCGTAATCAGCGGATTCGTACCGCTTTTCTTTGATAACGCAACGTTTGCTGTATTTGCTAATCGTCTTGGCGGCTTGCGCGCAGCAGCAATCATCCCGTTTTTCTCCGGGATTATCCAGGTTCTCGGCGGTGGTTTTGCAGCCTACTATTTTACCACGGGTAACTTTGGCGGCTGGCATGGCAACTTTGACTGGGATACACTCTGGCCTTTAATTGGTGTAATCATGAATAACATCCAGTATGTTGGTGTCGCAAT
>Ga0172378_10001948_pt1 | contig 19210 bp, 16 predicted proteins | sample GrowelOW332metaG_FD_119755 | JGI IMG/M metagenome (GOLD analysis project Ga0172378, IMG submission 119755) | Groundwater microbial communities from an aquifer near a municipal landfill in Southern Ontario, Canada - Pumphouse #3_1 metaG | ecosystem: Environmental > Aquatic > Deep subsurface >... | reverse complement strand
TTATGTTCCCGTCGAAGCGATTCAAATTCTTTTAGATCCATTTGTTTTCCTTTGAGTTTTGTCTCTGCTCAAAGTTAGGCGAAACGAATCCCTTTTCCACTATGCACTTTGTCGGACGGATACAGAAGAATGTCCCGTTGGTTCCCAATAGAAAGTTCAAAATTTACGGGACAACGCTTAATCAGAAATACTCCATAGACCCCACTCTATAGGAATTTCTCCTTGACGACGTTCCCTGTTGATTAAAAAAAGTCCAGTCTCACAATAAAATTCACCGGATAGCAAAAGAGACGTTTCGATCGCTTTTTGCTATCGGTGATTTTTTTGTCCCATTTTCCCTTGACACATACGCCGATGCCTTGTCTGTCTATCGGTTCTATATTGCACAAATCAAATGGATTACTAGCTCTTCTTGTAGCCGTACTTATATTTATATCCATAGCCATAAGAACCGTGACCGCCCTCATACACACAACGGTTGAGCACAATTGCACGGTTAGTCATATTCACCTGATCAAGCAAAGCCAACCCCTCCTTGACACTCTCCATATCATGCACAGCATAGCGCACCAAAAGCAGGGCAAAGTCCGAATAGCGACAAGCAATTTGAGCATCGGTCACAAACAAAATAGGCGGCGTATCAATAATCACCAAATCATACTTAGTACGCACCGTAGAAATCAAATTGCCAAAAGACGCTGAAGCAATCATCTCCGAAGGCGAAGGCACTCCACGGCCCGTACCTATCAAATCGATATTTGCGCCGTCTATGTGTTCAATCGCTTCATCCAAAGGAATATGCCCCAAGAAATAGTCCGTAAGCCCCTTATGACGCCCACGAGTAGAAAGCTCGCCACGACGAAGATCCGCATCGATCAGCAGCACTTTTTTTTCACGGTGAGCAAAAAGGGCCGCTAAATTCTTGGATACAAACGATTTACCGATACCCGCCGTAAGGCCCGTAATTAAAAGGACCTTACCCTTGCTCTCTTCCAAAAAAGAAAATTCCAAAGCAGTGCGAAGCGTGCGAAGAGCCTCACACGCAAGGTCTTCCGGATCCACTTCGACCAAGCTAAATGCGGTGTCGCACTTAATCTTCGTTTCTGGGATCTTTGCATACACGCTCACACCCGTTTCGCGCTCAATTTCGGAACTAGAGCGGACTCCGCTGCTTTTCAGAGATCTCAACAACAAAATAAAAGCAGATCCTAACAAGAATGAGCCCAAAATAAAACCAGCAAAGATAATAGCCTTTTTGGGCTTCACCGGTTTTACTTCTATACGTGCGCGGTCCACAATGCGCACGTTTCCAATTTCGCCAGCCTGCATCACCCTCAACTGCTGCATATTGTTGAGCATTGTAGTGTAAATGGAATTGTTCACATCCACATCTTCCTGCAAACGGAGCACCTCCTGCTGCGTAAAAGGGAGCCCCTTAGCGGAAGTATTCACGCGATCAATCTCCTGCTGAATTTGTTCTTCCTGGTCTCTTAGAGCGACCACATTCGGGTGATCTTCTTTAAACAAGCGGGCCGCTTCTTGGCGCTTTTGAGCAAGCTCCAACCGCTGACTTTCCAAGGTCACGCGCTTATCGAGCATGCTCCGGGCTTCTCCCGTAAGGTCAACTGTACCTTCACGATGGCGATAGGCCGTAAGAGCGCTCTCGGAACTATCCAATTTAGCCTTTACAAGCGGAATTTGCTTTTCCAAAAATTCCAACGTCTTGGCAGCTTCTTCGCTTCGCATCTCTACATTCTGGCGCACGTATGCTTCGGCAATTGAATTCAGAATACTCGCCGCTTTATCTGCATAGCGGTTCTCTATCTCTATTTGAATGATACTCGTCTTCTTACCCTTTTCTGCTACAGAAATTTTACTTTTCAAACCATCTGAAGCTTGGCCAAAATCCGATTCATACAAACGAAATTTTTCACCAGGGGCTGCATACATGGAAAGCACACAAATAGTCAAGGAGTCACCAGCAAAGACTTTGCGGTAAGTATCCCCGACTACGCCCTTGAGAGCGACCAGGTCATTGGGAGCTATTACTTCATACCCATTTTGGGATGTAGCCCGCAAAAACCATTTTTCTTCTACTAAAGATACTGGAATATGCAAAAGGCCTAAATCCACACGGCCTTCCGTATGACTTAACCGCCGAGAAAGGCCGACTGGCACCGCATTAAAAGCCAAATGTTCTTTAGCAACGACACTATCCAAGACCATGCGGCTCTGAATGAGCTCAATTTCAGCATCTGCAGGGGAGGCCACATCCATTAAGGCTCCCATATCCCCCATAGCCATCGCACTCTTGTTCCCCTGAGTATCCAACTGCAACAAGACATCGCTATGAAAAGCCGGACGTATATAATTTATAGCAAATAAGCCCAACGCCACCCCCACCAACACAAAAATACAAAGGATGAGCCACTTTGCCAAAAGTACACTAAAAAGCTCTAAAAGATCTATCTCATTCCCTTCATTAGAGTTTTGAGATTCTGCATTTCCCTTTGAATTATTCAAATTCTGCATACAGCCTAATCGGGTTAAATTTTTGCAAAATATAGTAAGTTTTTAATAATTCTCAATTCTACATTAGAAACAGCCCCTACTTTTGTTCTTTTTTAATGAAATCTAGCATTGCATCAAAACTTGGAACAGAAAAAGGCCTTTATAATCACTCCTCACTGAAATCAAAACTTCTTCAAGCTTTTTTTTAAAAACGCGAGGCTTATCTCCTTTTTCACAATGATCTTGCGCCGTATCCTAGCAAATGCAACCCTTTTTTTATATTTAAACAAAAGCGCCCAATAATAAACGTAGCCTTTACATTGATCGAAGACTAGAGTCTCCAAATGTTCGCTATCATTTATTCGATATAGGTCTTTTTGCATTTGATATCTTACAAGCCAAGTAAGGAAAAAGTTAAAAAACAGATCTTTCTTCAAAAAATTATATGTTCTTTTTTGTATTATTTTTTTTTCAACTAGATTATTCAACAAACTCAAATAATTTATATAAAACACTTTATACAACCCGTAAGAAAGATCTTTCTTGCTTATGGTTTGTACGTAGAACAAATTGTCCTTAACGTACAAAATCTTTCGGTTTTTATTCTTTGCTAATAAATCAAAAAGAAATTTTGTCTGCCAAAGCGACAATTCAGTTCCATCAATCTTATCTTCTATATTACAACAATCCTCTTGCCATAAGCCAAATGTCGCTATTGAAGTTGTAAAAAAACTAGCTTTCCTCAAAAAGGAATCCGCATTCCCAAAACGTACGAAAGATCTGTTCTTCTTAGAATTCTTCCAAAAAATGATGGGTTTTTCTTCAAGCGTTAAAGTTACAATCTCTAACAAGCGATTTAAAGCTCCTGCTTCATAAATGAGAGAATCATTGGATAACTTTCGATATACGCCTTTAGCTTCTGATAGTACTTTTGGAAAATTTTCATCCCTTATATTTTTTTTATTTTTAAAATAGTGAATATAAGGATATTCATTAGCAAATGTTTTTACAATAATTTCCGTATTATCTGTAGATGCGTTATCAGAAACTACAATTTCAATATTACCTAGCTGAGATTCAGGCAAACGCACGAGAGAATTTAAACTTTTTTCTAAATTCTTAGCTCTATTATAAGTAGGAATACAAATAGATAATAAGGGCTGTTTATTTTCCATGCCATTCCCTCTTTTTTGTTTTATAAATCCAATACCCCCAAGGAAAACCAACACAAACAGTCAAAGCGCAATACCCTATTGTCATTCCATAAACACCATAATTTTTGCCTAATATCGTCGTAGATAAACAACACAAAATGCCGCACACTATAGACGAAACCAAGTATGGCTCTTTTTTATGGCAACGCAAGTATGTTGCCCAAGAATTGACAAACTGATTTAAAAATAAAGGTATCATCATCAAAGCCATCGGAATATAATCCAAGAATCTAGTCGCCAAGACTGTATTGCCAACTCGAAATTCTGTCACTCTCAATAGAGTAATCGTTGCAAACATCATTATCAAAAGAGAAAAACAAATAAAAATCATCTGTATCATAGTTTTATTAAACAAAGCATCCAATTCTGAGTATTTCTTTAATTCTATTAATCCTGAATAACAAGGAACTTTTGTATTTAGCCAACTCATAGAAAACGCTTGTATGGCATTCAACACCTGCAAAGTCATTCCCATCTGCCCTGCAATAACAGCACCTCCTGTAGCAAATAAAACAGGATTAAATAGTTGAAATATAAAATAACCACTGACCCAACTTAAGGAGATTCGCCACTGATAAGGGAAAATCTCTTTAAAATAAAAAACTTTTTCTTTTATTTGCACGAACCAAAGATTGAGAAGAATTTTCCAAACTTCAGTTTTTCTTACATATACATTCCAAATTAGAACAGACAAAATAGCGCTAATGCCAATAACATATAATTTAAAACCACAAAATAAGCCAATCCACGAAGATAAAGGTAATATCAATTGTTGATAGAAAGAAATCTTACTCATTTCTTTTACTTTTCCTATCCCCATGACAAAAGAATTTAACGGAGATTGAAAAAGTTTGATTGCTGTTGCGATACATAAAAGCACCCATGGAATCCGCCAAGTAACAATTTCTTTTGATTCTTCATAAGAGGAGAAAAAAACAAAGCCAACGATCAATAAAAATAAAAAGACGAATAACGAAATAACAGCGTACCACTTTACACTGAAATGCAATAAAGATGCCAACCGAGACTTGTAAATGTCCTCGCCTTCATATTGCAAAGTTGCATTAAGTTTTAAATGAACTCTTTCGTGCGCTACAAATTGAGTGATTATTCCCGTAAGTCCCAATTCGAAAAATACCTGGAGAGCTACAATACTTCCAAACGTATAATAAAAGCCTTGTTCTACTCCAGAAAGAAATGTCGATATGAAAAAGACAGAACCCACACCCGTGAATGCTTGCACAACCCGAGCACCGGACGAATACGCAATTGCTTTGTCGACACCTATTTTTTTTAAATTATCTTTAATAAAAAAGAACATACATATCTCAGAAAAGTAATAATTTTTCCAACCCAACCTCAAAACTAATATTCGGTTTCCATCCCGTATCGCGCACCAAATCAGTTATGTTAGCGACAAGGCGCATAGGTTGATGAGGATAATACTCTTTTTTACCAAAACCAAGTGGTATTTTAGGATTAATTTCATTGCGGATAGACTCTATATATTCAGAAAGTTTTTGTCCTTTTCCAAAGCCAAGCGGATAAACTTTCCCGGAAATCCCTTTATCCGCAATAGCAAGTAACCCTTGCGCGGCATCATCGCAATATAAATAATCCCATATTTGCTCACATTTTGTAAGCTGAGGGCTTCGTCCTTCCTTCAATTCAGAAATCACATAAGAAATAAGCGTATGAGGAGCATCGTTAATTCCATAGACACTTAAAACACGCACCCAATTCTGTTTAATTCCCAATTGAGAACAAAGCAGCGCGGATAATCTTCCTGCTGTATATTTCGCAATGCCATATCCACTTTCTGGATGAACAGGCGTTTCAGGGGTAAGATCACAATCAACAGGCCCATATTCGGCTTGACTCCCGACACCCACAAAAGCGCAGCAACCCATTCTATATGCAAGTCGGACAGCATCAAGCGTATATTGGATATTATCTACCTGAACATCAACATCATCACGGGAAGCGCCAAAAGTCTTCTCCCAAGCAAGGTGAATGAAGGTATCGCAATCCTTTATCTTTGGCTCATAATTTTTATAGTCAGATAAATCTAATTGAAGAATTTGAACTTTGTCAGACTGTAGAATATTATTGAGTTTTGTAGAATTTTTCCGCACAATACATACAACAGAAAAATTTTGGGCTAAAGCACACCGCACTAATGAGGAGCCTATCATACCCGTAGAACCAGAAATAACTATCTTTCGCATAAAGCTTCTAAAAGTTTTGATAAAGAAATAACCGAATTACACAAATAATTGCACGCAACTAATTCCTTTTCCGTTCCAGTTCCCCACAGCACTCCAATAGTATTAATGCCTGCTGATTTTGCAGCACGCATATCTGTGTCCATATCACCGATACCATAAGTTTTATTTTTATCTAATTTTTCTAAATTGACCAACAAATTAAATAACATCAACTTGTTTTTTTTATCTGTTCCAAATGTATAGGGCGTAACTAATTTTGTTATATATGAAGACCATCCAAGTTTTTGAATGATTTTATTGCTTGGCGCATCCGGTTTATTTGTTATTATATAATGCCTATATTCTTTTACGTTTTTAATAACAAAGTCAATACCTTCAAATGGATGAGTTTTGCTAAAATCGCTATTGTCATAACAATTCCGAAAAGCTCTCATTGCTTTTTCTAACTTACCATCACAAAGAAACTCTTCTGAAAAAGAATTCCTCAAAATATTATCCACCGTTGGCCCGACTCGAAATGCAGACTTCATATTTTTCGAATTCAATCCAGCAGCTTCTATCGCTTTGTTCAGGCACACCAAAACTTCTTGCTCAGAATCAATCAAAGTGCCATCAAGATCCCAAATTAAATTTATCATTACAAATACCTAGTCTTAGTCAAAGACGTTATACGCATACAATCAGATAAACTTTTTATTTCCTCTTTGATTGCTGCATTGCGGAGAAGTACGTTTTCCTGGCAATATAGCATTGGAATATAGGCTCCATAATAATTTTCTTCATTTCGCTCTTTATATCCATCAAATCCCGCCATCGTAATATTCTTGACACCAATTTTTTTGAGCAGATGAAGAAGCATCATAAGAGGGTTGTCCCGTATGCATTCTTCTTTTGATAATAAAGAAGGATAATTCACAACATAATCTATATGTTGTTCCGCTTCCGTAATATTTGAGGTGCATATTGTTTTGACTTTGCCATTAGCACTATATATGGCACTAAAAAACTGGCTATATCTTTTAGCGTTTCCCATAAAAACATAATCCACAGGAAGCTCAGAACTTAAGAAATTCACAGAAATTACTAAAGCTTTCTGTGATATAATATAATCCAATATATCTTGCTTACTTTCTTCAAGCGTTTTCCCCGGTCCAAGCAGCAATACCTTTTTATCAGTAAACAGTCTTTTCAATTCATCAATAACCGCAGAATCTTCAATTTCTTTGTTCTGATAATTTAGATATAACTTTTCAATAATAGATTTATCATATAGCAGTTTTACAGTTTCTGGAATGCGTTCTAGGATTTCATTTATCGACTTGATTGAAAGAGAACGTTCATCAAGAAGATATTGCACATAACTTGGATGACAATTATGCAATGCAGCTATATAAAATTTCGGTCGATATCCCCAACTGCATTTATCAAATTCTTTCTGAATATCAACATCTATCGCTTCCTGAATCTGGTTGATGTCGTAATGTTTGTCATGCACTTCATTCATATACATAGCAATGAGCTCAGTACAGGCATTACCCGCACTCTTTCCCATACCAGCTAAAGTACCATCTATCGCTATATCTCTGTTTTTTATTGTATCCATTACCGCAATTGTGTTCGCATAAGCAAGTTGAAAATTGTTATGAGCATGGTATCCAAGAATAATGTCTTTATTAAGATACTTATTCATTATATTGCAGTAATGAAGGACTTGCGAGGCATGCATAAGTCCGTATGTATCAACTATAGTAACTGCATAGGGCTCTAATTTATTAATTTTATAAATCAAAGAAATCATTTCTTCATCACTAAAACTTGTTACAGAAACAGGGTTTATAATTATCTTATATCCTTTTTCTTTTAATTGCTTTACAAACGCAAGCGCTTCATCCTGACGATGTTTCTTAAAAATCGTCCGAATTGCATCTATATGCGATTCGGAAGCTGGAGCAATATTATCAATTGAACACGTTCCAAAATCAATCATTGCTGTTACAAATGCATGAGGCTTCTTTATATTTTGGAAAACGGGCTCCACGGATTTTGTGTCAGGATATATGGAACGATCTGGATCATACTTTCTTCTGTCATCTAAAAATCCAACTTCAATCGCATCTACACCAGAAGCATCTAGCCGTGAAAAAATACTTTTGATGCTACCTGCACCAAACTTCCAATCATTAACATATCCACCATCACGCAATGTACAATCAAGGAGATATAATTTATTCATATACTCATAGCCTCTTCACGATTGTTTTTCATTTCTTCTTCCGGCAAGAAAGGATACATGTCTTCAAGCGTCGGAGAAACCATCGTCCCATCCGGTAACTTCTTTGATGACAACTTAGGTGAGAATATCTGTTCCGGGTCAAGTATTACTTCTACAATAATAGAACCTTCTAGAGCTAATGCTTGATTGATTTTTTCATCAGTATCTTTCACCTTATCTATTTTCATATAAGGAAAGCCATAAGCCGTAGCAAGCTTTTCTAGATTGGGAAAGCTCAAACCGCATCCATCACAAACACCACAAAGAGGCTGTTTGAATAAATTCGTTTGAGTTTGGCGTATGGAATGATACCCATTGTTATTTAGAACAAACAGTTTCACGTTTAATTTATTATAAATAATCGTTTGTAATTCCTGAATATTCATTTGAAGGCTTCCATCGCCCTCAAGACAAATAACACGCTCTCCGTTTCTATTTATCGAAACACCTAATGCAGCAGGCAATCCATAACCCATACTGGCACAACCAGAATTTGTAAACAATCGCTGATTTTTTTTTATATATGCCGCTTGAAAAGAGCAAACACAAGCGCTTCCATTACCTGTTATGACAGCATCACCTTCAGAAAGATTATGAAACAACTTATCCATAAAAACATATGGATTTACAGGAGTGTCCTTTTTATAGAAAGATTTTTCACAAGCTGGATATTTTCTGTCTATCGACCTACACCATGAAACCCATCTGTCATGTTGATTATCCTTTACTACTTTCTTTTCTAGAACATCAATAACATCTTTAACATCTGCATTAATGGGCATATCAATTTTTAACGTCGGTTTTATTAATTCTGCAGAATCAATATCAACCATAATTTTATATGCACTAGGTGCAAAATTTTCCCAATTGTAACTAATCTGTCTTATATTCAATCGGCACCCCAACACAAACAACAGATCCGAATATTGAGTTACAAAATTTCCACCACGTGTGCCAACAGTTCCCGGTCTACCGCAGAACAAAGGATGTTCATTCCACAAAGCATCATGAGCATTCCAAGCCGTAACAACAGGGATATTCAGTTTATCAATAAGTTCAATGAACTTTTCATAAGCGCCAGAAGACCTTATTGCCTCACCAGCGAAAATAACGGGACGATGAGCTTTTTTGATTCTTTCTATTATTTCATCGGCCTGTTTTAGCATAAATACAGGAGCATTTTCCTTGCTATCTTCGGCAGCATCATAATGACGCAAAGAATCAGTTTCAATAGTTGCCCCCTGTACATTCAAAGGGACATCAATCCAAACAGGGCCAGGCCTTCCATGTTTTGCAATGAATAACGCTTTCTCAAAAAGATATGCGACATCTTCCGGATTAATAATCATCTGTACAAATTTAGTCATTGCTTTTACACAATCAGTAATATTAAATTCCTGATCCCCTAATTGACGCAAAGGGAGTCTCGTAGATTTTATCGTAGTTGAATATTTAACCTGTCCAGACACAATAAACATCGGTATAGAATCAAGCCAACCACCAAGCACACCTGTAAGAGCATTTGTTCCACCAGGCCCAGATGTAACACATACAGCAGCAATATTTCTTGAATATCGTGCATAAGCTTCCGCAGCAATTGCACAGGCTTGCTCATGATGATTGTAAATACAGCGAATTTTTTGATGATGCCCAAAAGCATCGTTTAGATGCATAGCTCCGCCACCTGTTACTGTAAAAACATCTGTAATGTTGTTCTTTACAAAAAAATCTGCGATATAATCGGCCACGCGTTGTTTCATATTTTACCTTTTATATTATTGCAAAAGCTATACATTCTTTTTTATTACATCTATCATCTTATCAAGCATCACATCGCTCATTCCCGGATAAACGCCAATCCAAAATGAATCGTTCATTATGCTATTTGTGATATTCAAGTCACCGACAACTCGATAAGCATTCGTTTCACGGATGGAATCAAAACAAGGATGCTTTATTAAATTGCCTGCAAATAAAGCTCGTGTCTGGATTCTATTCCCTTCCAATTCTTTTACCAATTGCAAACGCAAGCCCGGTTCTTTACAAGTAATAAGAAATCCGAACCAACTTGGTTTAGAATTTACAACAGGTTCTGGAAGAATTAATTTGTTTTTTAAACTATCCAATCCTTCATATAGATATTTCCAATTATGTCTGCGTTTTTCTACAAAGGAAGGTATTTTTTTAAGTTGAGCACAGCCTATTGCAGCCTGTAAATCAGTCGCCTTCAAATTATATCCAAAATGGCTATAAGTATATTTATGATCATAACCGAGCGGAAGTTCTCCGTATTGTTTGTCAAATCGATGACCACAACAGTTGTCCTTTCCACTTGGACAAATACAATCTCTCCCCCAGTCGCGCAAAGAAAGAATAATTTTGTGAAGCAGAGGATTTTTTGTATAGACGGCTCCCCCTTCACCCATTGTCATATGGTGAGGAGGATAAAAGCTGGACGTTCCTATATCGCCTATGGTTCCTGTAAGTTTATCAAGGCCATCAAGCGTATAAACGGAACCCAAAGCATCACAATTATCTTCAACAAGCCACAAATTATGCTTTTTACAAAAATCACCAACGGCTTTAAGATCAAAAGGATTGCCCAAAGTATGAGCAATCATAACCGCTTTAGTTTTTGAAGAAAGAGCATCTTCGAGTTTGCTTACATCAATATTGTATTGCGGAATTGTTACGTCAACAAAAACAGGAATAGCCCCAAAATTAAGGATCGGCGTAATCGTAGTCGGAAATCCACAAGCAACTGTAATAACTTCATCGCCACGCTTAACAGCTCGTTCATTTAACAGAGGAGACGTAAGAGCCATAAAGGCGATAAGATTTGCAGATGATCCCGAATTTACAAGAGAACAAAACGGCACATCAAGATATTTAGCAAGCTGTTTTTCGAACTGAACAGTATAGCGACCAGAAGTGAGCCAAAATTCAAGCGAACTATCCACTAAGTTCACCATCTCACTTTCATCAAATATCCGGCTTGCATACGGGATGCGGTCACCATCCTTATACGCAGATTTTTGCATATAAGTTTTATAGTATTCTTTTACACTATTTAAAATTTCTACTGTAGCCTGTTCTTTTGTTTTATCTTCAAACATTTTTATACCCCAAAATAGTTTTTAATCTGTATGTCCGTTATAGAAGCGGCATCGTTTTTAGCAAGTAAGGCTTTTTCCCATTCCGTTATGCTGCCAATGGCTTGCCGAATATCCCAATGAGGCTTCCAACCCAAAACAGATTTGCTCTTGGAGCAATCTAATTTGAGGAAATTAGCCTCATGGGGACCACCATCGCCTTGAATACGCCATTTTGCATTTTTCCCCCATGAAGAACAGAATAACTCTACAAGTTCTCCTGTTGTCACACAACTTGAGCCATCTGGACCAAAGTTATAGTTACCAGCAAAGTTTTTATTCTCAAACTGCTTTTGCGCAAGCAACAGATACCCAGAAAGGCACTCCAGTACATGTTGGTAAGGTCTAGTAGAATACGGATTGCGAATTATAATTCTTTCACCTTTTAAAACAGCACGGATACAATCAGGAATAATCCTGTCAATGGCATAGTCTCCGCCACCAATAACATTGCCGCTTCGTGCTGTAGAAATCGCAGGAGAATTTTCATTATTAAAAAATGAATTCTTATAACTATACGTTACAAGTTCACTACAACTTTTGCTATTCGAATACGGATCAAAACCACAGAGTTCTTCGTCTTCACGATATCCCCATAGCCATTCCTTATTCTTATAAACCTTATCTGTAGTAACATTAACAAATGATCTAACTGACGGTGATTTTCTCACACCTTCAAGGACGTTTATTGTCCCCATAACATTTATTTCGTATGTTTCTACGGGTTCCTTATAAGATTGGCGAACTATCGGTTGCGCAGCAAGATGGAAAACAATATCGGGTTTAGCCTTCATCATTGACTCTACAAGCAAAACCGAATTGCGAACATCTCCAAATATATTTTGAATATCTTCCTTTGTTTTTGTTTGTTCAAACAAAGATGGTTCGGTCGGTGATTCAAGTGCATAGCCCGTAATTTCAGCCCCTGCCTGCAATAAGATCCGGCAAAGCCAAGTTCCTTTAAAACCGGAATGACCAGTAATAAATACTTTTTTCCCGTTGTAAAAAGAAAGATTCATATTTAATCCTGCCACACCTTCCAAGGGGCTTTTCCACTTGTCCAGAGAGTATTTAATTCATTTTTATCTTTCAACATATCCATTGGATGCCAAAAACCGTCATGTTTATACGCATTGAGCATCCCATCTTTAGCAAGATTTTGAAGAGGCTCTCGTTCCCATATTACAGAAGAATCGTCTTTTTTAATATAATCAAACGCTTTATTCTCACAAACAAAAAAACCGCCATTAATCCAAGTGCCATCACCAACAGGTTTTTCTACAAAGCAATCAACCGATCCGTCCTTTTGAATGTCAAGTGCGCCCCACTTTCCAACAGGTTGAATTGCGGTCAGGGTAACTATTTTTTTTGCTTTCTGATGAACCTCTACAAGTTTATCAATAGCAACACTAGAAACACCGTCCCCATATGTGAGTAAAAAAGATTCCTTGCCAACATATTTTTGAGCCATTTTGATACGACCACCGGTCATAGTATTTTGCCCCGTATAAAGCATCGTTACAGTCCAAGGTTCGGTACGCATCTTATGAATTTGGACGTCATTGTTTGCAAGATCTACAGTAATATCACTATAACGATTATAGTAATTAAGGAAGAAATCCTTTATTATATGACCTTTATAGCCAGTAAGAATAATGAAATCATTGAAACCATAATGACTATATATTTTCATAATATGCCAAAGAATAGGATATCCACCAATCTCAACCATAGGCTTTGGTATGCTTTGAGTTTCTTCACCAAGTCTAGTCCCTAAGCCACCTGCTAAAATCAATGTTTTCATTACTGTGTTCCTATTTATGATAAAGCTTTTAATAAAGATAGTTATTTTAGAACAAAACTAAAGTTTGATAAAGTCTCTTACTCTTCTTGGAAAGAAAAATAAGTCCATCAAGTAATCTATGAGAAAACACATACCAAAAAAAAGAAACCTCTAGAAAACTTTTTCTCACTGGAGAAAGATTAAAATAATTACTTAGAAAATAGTGCATGCTATTCTTTGAACATTTTATCAAAAATTTTGAAGTTTTAGTTTTTGTTGAAGAGGCACCTAAGTGAATGCATGACAAAGAAGGAACAATAAAATTTCTAAATCCACTTCTCAGTTCTTCTTCATAAAGGATATTCTCTTCATAATATAAGAAGGTATTTGGATTGAACAACTTTATTTTGTAAGCAGTTTCTTTCAACATCAGCATGCATGAACCTGATGGTAATTCGATCTCTACTCGATTTTTCTCCAAAAGTTCAGGATTCAGCTTGAAAATTTTATTAGCGTCCAATGATCGATGAAAAAGAGCAAACGGAACATCTGACCAAAGCCATTTAATGATATCTTTATAGGTTGACCGTTTTCTAGCACAATTATAATCAATGGACAATAAATTTTTTTTATAAAGCAAAGGAGAAACTATCCCTATTTTGGGATCCTCTTCTAATAAAAGTGAAAGTCGGGGAATTATATCTTCAACAAAAAGAATGTCATTATTTAAAATCATAAGTTGCTTTATTGTCGGATCTTTTTTTAACAAATCAATTCCAATATTATTTCCACAGGCATAGCCTAAATTTCGGTTTGATCTAACTAAAGAACATCTTTTCAATACAGTTTTCTCGATATCTGCAAAAACTTCAACAAAATCGTTATTATATAAATTTTTCAGACATTCTTTTAACAGTTCAAACTTTTTGATTTCAGACCCATTATCGACAATAACAATCTTTATTGAAGCTGTATTGTACTTATTAACTGAATCAACGCAATTCAAGGTATCTTCAATATTATTATAATTTAAAATTACAATTCCAGTACACATGCTTCAATTCCTATTTTCATGACAATGCAATATAGCCAGGCACAGCCTTTGTAAATCTTCCTGTTGACGACAATTTATTTTCAATAATTGTTTTTTTATTATATCTTCAGAAATTTTCTTTTCAGAGGCCATCAAAACTCTATTTTGAATTTCATCAAGATCATATGGATTGCAGTAATACACTGCATCCCCGCAAACTTCTGGCAAGGAACAAACACCAGAAACAATACAGGTTTTTCCATATTTCATTGCTTCTAAAGGAGGCATTCCAAAGCCTTCATTTAACGTTGGATAAAGAAAAATATCGCAATAGGCATACAAGTTTTCAAGTCTTTCTGATGTTACATAATCAAAGCAGATGAAACGGTCTTTATTGCAAATAGGTTTCCAAACTTTATCAGGTAATTTGCCGATTGTAACAACTTTATATTCTTTAAGGGTTCCTTTATTGAACAAGGTATCTAAAGCAGTTACAGCCCTAAAAGAATTTTTTTCCCAGCGATTACTGCTTATCAACAAAATATATTTATTTTGGAATTCTCTACTTTGAGTAATTTTTTTACTTTCAATAAATTTTTCCGGTGTATAAAAGACTTCTATCTTTTTATTTAGATGTGGATAAAAACTCCGAATTGCATATTTGGTATGATAAGAAACGCAAATAACAAAGTCTAGCCGATCAATTGATTTTCGATAAAACTCTAAACTTCGTTGTTTAAATACCCTTTTCATCTTGAACTTTATCCAATATTTAAATAAAGAACGTCCTTCAAAATATTTATAAGTGAAACGATCACAAGGCAATTCAACCCCCCGTAAACCATGGATAGTTCCGCAATAAATAATACTACTCGGAATATTTAACGTTACATAATCATATGGAAGCCCAGAATAAAAGACATCTACAGACTCTTCATCTAAAATATTTTGAATTTCATTGATAGAACTTATACTCTTAACAAGAATAGTTTTGTTTTCAAAAGATTTCAAAATCCAATCATCCAAAAACTTCGAAGGGTCGTAAAAGACAATTAAACTACATTGATTTAAATAATTCTCTATAAAACATCTATATACAGTCTTAATGTACTCACCCCCTCCATGGAACTTTGAGTCCATCGTTGGTTGCGCCTGAAACAAATCAAATAAAACTCTTATCATAGATTTACCATTTAATTTTTTGACTAATGGAATGATTCAGTTTTTTCAAGAGGAAAATATTATTTCTTACCTGTTTCCTTTTCGAAACAATCGGCTTGTGATAGAAACGATTATGGCTTATCCCCAATAGATGCATGACGGATGATGGGCATCGGGGCATCTTTTGAAGCGTATGAATTTTTCAAATTACCCCCAACCTCCTTCTCGCGTGCATTCTTCTTTTAAATCTTTCAGAACCTCTTTTGTATTGAAGTCTTCATTGAGTACCCGAGAGCATCTGCGGGATGTCTCGACGATGCTCTTTTTACTGTTTGCTAGATTAGACGTTATTTCTGTCATTTTCTTTTCCTCTCTTGTTGAACCACTTTTTTTGTTCAACTGAGAATCCTGATTTTCCTGTCTCTCTTTTCGATAACACAATATCTATAAGTCGTTTCCACTCTTTACAAACAGCTTCAACACTTAAAAAATCTCGTATTTTTATTGCTTCGTCACTTATTTGCTTTGATTTCTCTTCATTGTCAGCAAGAAACGACATTGCATCACACATTCGATCAAGATCATTCATTGGCACAATAATTCCATTTTTATAATCATTAACAACCATTCGCGCTCCATAAATAGGACAATCAGTAACAACAACTGGAATGCCTAGAGCTAGAGCTTCAAGCATCGAATTAGACAATCCTTCATAATTAGAAGAGGATACAAACATTTTTGCAACTTTAATGCTATCAAGAATATTTGCCCGAAAAGGCAAAATTTGCACAAAATGAGTCAAATCCAAATAATCAATCAGCTTTAAAAGCTCCAATTTCAACTCACCATCACCATAAATTTTAAGTAGATAGAAAGGATGAGTCACATGAAATTTTTTAAATGCCTTAATTAATAATGGCAAATTTTTCTGTGTGTATAATCGGCAGAAATTAACAATCAGATTTTCTCGATATCTGAAATCCATAGGCATTGGAATATCATCTCTTAATGGATTCAATACAACTTTTGATTGCGTTATATTAAAATACTTTTTAGCAGCCTGTGTCTGGCATACTAAAAAATTTGATTTTTTATATGCAACATTCCTTATTATTTTTAAAATTTTTTGATTGGGCTCCAACATTGGATTGTTCCTTTCAGAAGATAAAATTTTTAAATTTAACCCAACTGAAGCAATCAATGTGTATATAGCAGGCTGCCAGCCAAAATTAATAATTAAAGAAATCTTAGATTCTTTCAAATTTTTCCGCAATAAAAAAAGTCTATCTATCTTTCTTAAATATCTATTTTTTGTTATCACATTTAAATCGTGAACTTTGACATTCCCTATTATTTCAAAAGGATGTTCTGTACCAAAATGAAAAATATGAACGTCATAGTACTGCACCAAAAAATTAGCCAAAGTGCAAACAACACGCTCTCCACCACCAGCAATGCCCAAATCTCCAACTAAAAAAGCAATAGCCTTCACAAAACCACCCATTAAAAAGTGAAAAACATGTGATAAGGAAGCATGTTGTAATTTTTCAAATTTATAAGGAACCAATATGTCCCAAAGCCTAGCAATATAACTAAAGAAACAAGAACTTTTTTATATGGATTTTTAATACAATCCACTGTATTTGATAATAATATAGAAGGGGCGAAAAGAAAAAATAGAGCAACTCTATTAAACTCATCTATTATTACTTGGAACGAAAGGAAAATACAGTAAAGTAATGCGAACTTAAAATATTGAGAATTCAAATAATTATTAATTATTAACTTTTTATAATAAGTAAAAGCGAATAAAAAAATTAAAAAGCCAATAAACCAAAGACTTGCAAAATGCCCAGATTCTGAAGATGCATAAACAGAATAATAAGACATAAATCCACCTAATTGAGACACAACACTAAAAAATGTTGTTTTTACCATAATGCCAAAGAATGCAGAAAGAAGTGCAAAAATTAAAAGAACTTTAGAAGATATAGAAACCCTCTTTATCGGATAAGCAATAAGAAACACAAGCATAGAGATATGGATGCTTGCAGCAATTAATACAAGAATCAAAAACTTTATATTTTTCCCATTTAGAAGAGCTTCTAAAGCAAACATTAAGAAAGAAACGCCAAGAATATGTCGCACAAGATAAAAAGAAGAACTAAATCCATTCAAGGCTAAGAAAGCAACAAAAGCGATTGCTGGTATATTGGAATACTTTGAAATAATTCTTGATATAGAAAAAAAATAAAGAAAAGAAGTCCACAACAAGAAAAAATGATAGTTATCAAAACAAATTGAACTAATCTTTGCTAAAAGCAAAAAACCTATTGAATATCCCGAACTGTTTGCAACAAAATCATTTCCAAAATGGGCGTCAAAAAATAGAAAAAGAACATCACTGAATCCATTTGTAAATGAAACTGCTTTATAAATTGGGAAGTAAACGCCATCTGTATCTCCAAGTCCTAAATCAAAACTTCGCAAGCCTGCAAGAATAGAACAAAAAATAGCAATCCCTAAACAATATTTATTCTTTGAAATAAACTTTTTTGAAACAAAGAATTGTCCACATAAAATTAAAGAGAATATATATATATATGCTGTCATAAAAACTAAACTATATTGAATACATCATTAAAATTACGAGCTAAAAAAGTCCAATCAAACTGGCTCAAGTGTTGCAAGGTATCCTTATTTTCTGTAGGCATTTCTATTGTTTCTTTGAATACCTCATAAATTTTTTTCAAATCAATAGGCGAAACGGTCCGTCCAACAGATCCAACAACCTCTGGTAGCGAAGAAGTATTAGAGACGACCACTTTTGCACCACAGGCCATAGCTTCTAAAGGAGGAATACCAAAACCTTCATACAACGAAAGAAAGCAAAACAACTTACAAGTAGAATATAAAGCGATTAATTCATTATCCAGGACAAAACCTGTTAAAAATATATTTGTTCTATACTTAGATTCTTTTACATAGTTTTCAATAAATCGATATCCGGATCCAGGCATACCAGCAAGAATCAGACTCCCATCAAAAGTTTTTTGTTCTTTTAATTTTTCAAACACTTTAATAACTGAAATTGAATTTTTCCCGGGATGATCAATTGTTCCTACATATAAAATAAAATTTCTAGGCCAACCTTTAGAATCCAGAATTTTTAGTGCCTTTTCAGAGCTCATTGATTTAAACTTATTTAAATCTACACCATTGTAAATAACGGTAATCTTATTTTCTGGGACATTTAAAAATTTCATAATGTCTTTTTTTGAATTTTCAGAAACCGTTATTATATGATCTGCCATTCTAGAAGTGATTGGATCAGCTAACTTTGTTCGATAGAACATTTTCTTTTTTGAAAATTTATCTGGAATATTAAACTCGATAAGATCATGCATAATCACAACAGTTGGAACAAATTTAAAAAGCAATAGTGTAAAATTTGGAATAAGAGCTCTATTAGCTCTTTCTTTTAATGCCATAAACGGGAAAATAAAAGAAGTCCACAATAAATTTTTTAAAGAACTGTTCTTGCTAACAGGATAAGTCCTTACAGTTATATTTGCATTGGAAAAAATAAAATCATCTTTCATGTCTTTATTTACATAAACAATATATTGATTATCATCTACAGCATTAAGAAGGCTAATTAAATTTCGTCCAATTCCTGTTATTTTCTTTCCTACATAACCACTAACAACGATTTTCATATTATCTTCCCATCCTCAAGTCGCCCTGTAGAGGATCCTGTCCTACATCAAACTGCGGGAAACAGGTGCAATTCACATTCTTTCCAAACAAGCTCTTTGCCTTGGCCTTCAAAACCCAAGGAGCAACTTTGGTTATA
>Ga0172378_10001946_pt1 | contig 19214 bp, 16 predicted proteins | sample GrowelOW332metaG_FD_119755 | JGI IMG/M metagenome (GOLD analysis project Ga0172378, IMG submission 119755) | Groundwater microbial communities from an aquifer near a municipal landfill in Southern Ontario, Canada - Pumphouse #3_1 metaG | ecosystem: Environmental > Aquatic > Deep subsurface >... | reverse complement strand
TGCTCCACAACTTCAATCTTGTGTCTATCCATATAGTTCATTCTCCTTGGTACCTCTTGGTATCATTATACTGGACAAAGTCCCTTTCGAATTTATTGGACAAAATCGCTTTCGAACTAGTAAAACAAGGCGCTTCAAAAGAAAAAAATTGCGCAATCAAAAAACCTATTGTATACTATGAAAATGCTTAAAAAAATATTTCATCGTAGGGTAGTGTTTATTTTAATTGTGGTTTTTATTTTTTGTTCAAAAGTTTTTTGTAATGAAATAAAAAATCCTGCCGCAAAAAATTCTCCTAAAAAGGCAGAGGGGCTTTTATTGAATTCATTTTCAAGGACAGCTTTTAGTTTAGGAGCTTCGTTTAATATTCCTTTAGGTGATTTTAGAAACTTTTCTTTTTTGACTGGTGGAATTGATTTTGCAATTGAATATGAATTTCTTCCTCAGTTTATTCCGTATGTTACAACTGGTGCCTTGTTTAAAGCCGAGGCACTTAATTTTTTTACACATCGTCCTGAAATAAATAGTTTTAACGAAGGTTCTTTTGTACAAGGAATTTGGTTTAGATTTTATCTTCCAAAAGATTTTATTGTTCAATCAAATTTATTTTTAGGTTTGGCGTTTATTCATTTAGATGCCCAGTCAGTTGATAATAAATCAATTGATGATATTTACTATGACTTTTTATTAGGAACAAGTTTATCTGTTAGAAAAGAGTTTGCAAAAAATTCTATCTGTAATTTTTTATGGAATGTTGAAGTTCCATTTACATGTCAGTTTGAAAAATCAAATAGTATGAAAATGGTTGGAATTAATTTATCTGTTATTGCGGACTTTAAACCTCTTGCAAAAAGGAATACTAAATATGAAAAATAAATTTCTTTTTACTTCTTTACAAATAGCTTTTGTATTTTTGTTAGCTTTATCTTTTTCTTCATGCAGAGATTTAATTTCTGATTTATCAAATTTAATTGGAAGTGAATATCATGAAGTGCAAAGTCTTTCTGAAAAAACATGTTTGGCTTCTGGAACTTTTACAATACCATCTTCTTATTTTATTGTGAGTGAAGTTAGAGGAAAAACGGTAAAGCCTTTTTCTATAAATCAGTATGAAATTACTTACAAACTTTGGTATGAAGTTGCAACATGGGCAAAAGAAAATGGATATGTTTTTGATAACAATGGAACAGAAGGGGCAAAGGGTACAGAAGGTGCTGAGCCTTCGCTGGCAAAAAATAAACCTGTGACAAATATTTCTTGGTGGGATTGTATGGTTTGGTGCAATGCGTTAAGTGAAAAGCATGGCTTAGTTCCAGTTTTTTATTCCGATGTAAATTATAAAAAAGTTTTGCGCTCAAGATTATCAGATGATGGCAAGACAGATAATTTTATATACATTCATTCTGCTTCTTTGGGAAATACAGAAATGAATAATTGTAATGTAGCAAGCTACCGTCTACCCACTGAAGCTGAATGGGAATATGCGGCCCGTGGTGGCAATGCTGATTCCGCTGAGTGGAAATATGTTTATTCTGGAAGTGATGATTGGAAGGAAGTTTGTGTTGCAAATGTTTCTGATGCAGCTCCTGTTGGCTCTTTGAATTCTAACTCGTTAGGGCTGTATGATTTTTCTGGTAACTTGTGGGAATGGGTTTACGACTTTCAAAGTGGCAAGCACACACTTAGAGGTGGCTGCTGGGCTAATGATGAAAAAATAGATAAGCCTGGAAAATCTATTGTGGAAGCGTGCCAGCTTTCTTATAAACAATTTACGTCTAGCGCTGGGACGCTTACTACGCCTTGGTTTGGGTTTAGGGTGGTGCGGAGTTTGGTGGAGTAAAATCTATCTGTAAAAAATAATATAAAATTGATATAATTAAACAATAAATGCACAAAGAGTTTATTGTGGAAAATATTGATATTAAAGAAAACTCACTCCTCAAATTAGATGCAGAACTATTGCAAATACTTTTGCAGGATAAATCCTCTGAAAAAAATATAATATGGGCTACAGATAACTATATAAAGCATGGTGAAAAATATAAGTCTGAATGTGAAATTACAATTGATTTAATTACAGGAAAGAACGGCAGCATCATAAAACCTCGCACTGAAAAAAGTAAAGCAGAACAGCAGTCAAGAATTCGCAACAAGGCAGAAGTTTTTACACCAAGCTGGATTTGCAACGAACAGAATAATCTTGTTGATGAATCATGGTTTGGAAAAAAGAATGTATTCAATATTCAAAAAGAAAAGTCTTGGAAAGCCACAAGTGAAAAAATAAAGTTTTCAGACACTGATAAAAAAACATGGAAAGATTATGTAAGTTCCAGACGAATGGAAATAACTTGCGGTGAAGCTCCATACATTACAAGTCGATATGATTCTGTAACTGGTGAATTTATTGAAGTAAAAAACAGAATTGGTCTTTTAGACAGAAAACTTCGTGTTGTAAATGAGAATACAGAAACCTTGGAAGACTGGCTGACTTGGGCATACATTGCAGTGCAAAATATCTACGGATTTGAATGGCAAGGCGACAATGTTCTAATTGCGCGCGAGAATGTTTTATTCGATGTAAAAGAATTTTATGAAGATAAATTTAGTAAAACACTTGAGACTGATGATTTAATAAATTTTGCAAAAGTGATTGCATGGAATATATGGCAGATGGACGGGCTAAAATTTGTGATTCCAAATTCTTGTTGTGTTAAGGAAGTGAAAGAAGAAACTTTGTTTGGTGAAAATATAATCAGCAAGGAATGTGAAGGTTGCAAAAAACATGACAACTTTAAACATAACGGTATATACTGTTATGTAAAGAATTGGGAAACGCATAAAAAAGTTAGATTTGTGGATTTACAAAATGGAGAGAGTGAAATATGGCAAAAATAATTGTAAAAGATACTAGTCTTACTGTTATAAAGCTTAACGAAAACGATTATATTTCCTTAACTGATATTGCAAAATATAAAAGTGATGATCCAAATGCTGTTATTGCAAATTGGATGAGAAACAGAAATACTATTGAATATTTAGGAATTTGGGAAACTTTATATAATCCAGATTTTAACCCCATCGAATTCGAGGGGTTTAGAATAAATGCAGGATTAAATGCATTTACACTTTCTCCGCAAAAATGGATTACAAGTACAAATGCCATAGGTATTGTCTCTAAATCAGGAAGATATGGCGGGACATTTGCACATAAGGATATAGCTTTTAAATTTGCCAGCTGGATTTCTGTAGAATTTGAATTGTATGTAGTTAAAGAATTCCAGAGATTAAAAGAAGAAGAACAAAAGCAACTCGGTTGGTCTGCAAAACGGGAGCTTTCTAAAATAAATTATCATATCCATACAGATGCAATAAAACAGAATCTTATTCCTAAAGAACTTTCATCACAACAAACTTCAATTATTTACGCAAGCGAAGCCGATGTCCTTAATATTGCCTTGTTTGGAATGACAGCCAAACAGTGGCGAGAAACAAATCCTGACTTAAAAGGTAATATTAGAGATTATGCTTCTATAAATCAGCTTATTTGCCTTTCTAATATGGAAAACATAAATGCGGTATTGATAAATGACAATGTTCAACAGAATGAACGATTGATTAAATTGAATCAAATAGCTATTCAACAGATGAAAGTTTTGGAAAAAGTTGAGAATCAGAAATTACTGAAATAACGGAAAAGAGGTAACATTATTATGGATTGCAAAGAGATAGATAACTTGATTTTTGGAAGAATAAAACCACATATTTACGCTTTTAGAACAAACACAGTCCCAGATTATTTAAAAGTTGGTGATACATATAGACCTGTTTCTGTAAGACTTGCTGAGTGGAAAGCATATTACAACGATTTATCAAAAGAATTTGAAAGTGAAGCATCTGTTAGTGATGATGTTTATTTTAGAGATTATTCAATTCATCAATTTCTTGAAAATGATAAGAAAAAACACAGGCTTACGCAAAAAGATTTAGAATCAAGTTCAAAAGAAAACGAAGCATATTATTCAAAAGAGTTTTTTAAAGATACAAATAAAGTTGATGTGAAAGAAGCTATTGAAGATATCAACAAAGATTTCAAAGAAAATAGTGGAAAGTATCAGTTTTATAACTCCAACGATAAAACTTCGACTGAGTTTACATATAAAAGAAGTTCTGAAAAATGGATTTTGCGGCCTAATCAACAAGAAACAGTTGAAAATTTTGAAAAAGCACGAAAAGCAGGCAGAACAAATCTTTTAATGTACGCTGTAATGAGATTTGGAAAATCATTTACTTCGCTTTGTTGTGCAGAAAAAATGAAGGCGAAGTTTGTACTTGTTGTAAGTGCAAAAGCTGATGTTAAAAATGAATGGAAACAGAATGTTGAGATTCCTGAAAATTTTGTAGGTTATGAGTTTTTAGATTCTGATTCATTGAAAAACACTGGAATCCTGAAAGAAAAGTTACATGACAAAAAAATTAAATCCATAGTCTTGTTTTTGACATTGCAAGATTTACAAGGCAAAGATTTAAAAGAAAAGCATAAAGAAGTTTTTGAAAACAAAATAGATTTACTCATAGTTGACGAAACACATTTTGGAGCAAGAGCTGAAAGTTATGGTCAAGTTTTACGTAATGCGGAAAGTGTTCAAAAAGAAAATTCAAATTTAAAGAAAGTAGAAAAAAATGATGACTGTATAGAAACAGAAGAAGCTGATAAACAATTAAAAGATTTATTAAGTGATAAAAAACTGAAGGTAGATATAAAACTTCATCTTTCAGGAACTCCATACCGTATTTTAATGGGCAGTGAATTTCAAAAAGAAGATATTATTTGCTTTTGTCAATTTTCTGATATTGTTAATGAACAAGAAAAATGGGATAAAGAGAACATAATCCAAGAAAAAAATAAAAAAGAAATTAATGAGTGGGATAACCCTTATTATGGTTTTCCTCAGATGATTCGATTCGCATTTAATCCAAATGAATCTTCTTTAAAAAAGATGAATGAACTAAAGAATAATGGCTTTACAACTTCTTTTTCTGCATTGTTCTATCCAAAATCAATTGAAAAAGATGATGATGAATATTATAAGAAGTTTGTACATGAAAAAGAAGTTCTTGATTTGCTTGAAATAATAGACGGCTCAAAAAAGGATGAAAATATTCTTGGATTTCTTGACTATGATAAAATAAAGAATGGTAAAATGTGTCGTCATATGGTAATGGTCTTACCATATTGTGCTTCTTGTGATGCCATGCAAGAACTGATTAAAGATAATAAAAGTAAATTCAAAAACTTAAACACTTATGAAATAATAAACATTTCAGGTGTTGAATCTATTTCTGAGTATAAAGATACAAAATCAGTAAAATCAAAAATTAATAAATGTGAAGAAGAAGATAAAAAAACACTTACACTAACTGTAAATAAAATGCTTACTGGTGCAACTGTAAAACAGTGGGACACAATGATTTACTTAAAAGACACATCATCGCCACAAGAGTACGATCAGGCAATTTTCCGCTTACAGAACCAATATATAAAAATTTATAAAGATGCAGATGGAAATACGATAAAATTCAATATGAAGCCCCAAACATTACTGGTTGATTTTGATCCGTCACGTATGTTTCGTATGCAGGAAAAGAAATCTCTTGTTTATAATGTAAATACAGACAAAGGTGGTAATTTAAAACTTGAAGATAGAATCGCTGAAGAATTACGTATTTCTCCAATTGTTACAGCAAATAAAGACAAAATAATTCAAGTTGAATCTAATAACATTCTAGATGCAGTTAGAGAGTATTCAGCAACAAGAGGAATTGCAGAAGAAACCAATGATATTCCTGTAGATTTGAAACTAGAATCAAACGATGAAATCTTTGATGAAATAAATAGGCAAAATGAAATTGATTCTAAAAGTGGATTTACTGTAAAAGCCTTTAAAGGTGAAGGTGATGAACTTGACTCTGATGAAAGTGATTTAGATGAAACTGAAATCTCAAGTAAAGATAAAGTTCAAAATGAAAATACACAACCTGATGAAACAGATGATAAAGATTCATTTGTAAAAAAGTTTAAAACATATTATGCAAGAATCCTTTTCTTTTCATATTTAACAGAGGACAATGTTATTTCTTTGCAAGATATAATAAAAGTTTCAAAGAGTGAAGAAAATAAACGAATATTAAAGAATATTTCACTTAGGAATAAAATATTAAACTTGATTCAGATTAATATGGATAAATGGTACTTAAGTCAGCTTGATTATAAAATTCAGAATATAAATGATTTAGCTAAAGACAAAAACGTTGAACCATTACAAGGTGCTATGACGGCTTTGAAAAAATTTGGTCGCCTTTCAGAATCAGAGATCATTACTCCACAAAATGTATGTGATAATATGATTTCCCATTTGCCGAAAGAAAGTTTAATTGATGCTGCCACAAAAGATAAATGCATTCTTGATATAAATAGCAAAACTGCTGAATTTGCTATTGCACTTTACAAACGCTATACAGAAGAACTTGGTTACAATAAAGAATCTTTTATGAATAATATTTATTCTATTCCATCATCAAAAATTACGTATGAGTTTACACGTAAGATTTATAAGATTCTTGGATTGAGTTTGGATTGCATTGCAGAAAATTTTGTTTCTTATGATTTACTAAATGTTAATGTTAAAGATAAGAAAGGAAATGAGACAAAAGAAATTGATTATGAGAGGATAAAAAATATTTTGAGCCAGAAGAAAAAATTTTCAGAGATAAAGTTAAGTGATGAAGCGACAGGAGATAATGGTATGACATTTGAAGCTATTGTGGGGAATCCGCCATATCAGGAAACTATGGAAGGAACAAGTGATAATCCTATATATCAATTATTTTATGAACTGTCTTTTTATATGTGTAATTTAGTTACGTTAATAACACCTGCAAGATTTTTATTTAGAGCAGGAAAGACATCTAAAGACTGGGATGAAAAAATGTTAAATGATGAACATTTTAAAGTTGTTCATTTTGAACAAGATAGTTCAAAAATATTTCCAAATACTGATATTAAAGGGGGAATAGCTACAACTTTACGTGATAATAAAGAGAATTTTGGTAAAATTGGTTTGTTTTCAAATTATTATGAAATAAAAAGTATTCTTGATAAAATTAAAACTAAAAAATTCTCATCTTTTAGTGAACTAATATATGCTCCTGAAAGTTATAGGTTAAGCAAGAAACTACATGAAGAACATCCAGAAGTAAGAAGTAAATTAAGTAAAGGACATGATTTTGATATTACATCTAATATATTTGGAAAATTACAAGATATTTTTATAGATAAAAAAAAACATGATGGCAAGAAATATATTCAGGTATTTGGTTTAGAAGGAACAAAAAGAGTTTATAAATATGTACAAAAAGATTACATTATGCCTCATGAAAATTTATTAAAATGGAAAGTCTTTTTGCCTAAATCAAATGGGTCTGGAGCTATAGGCGAAGTACTGTCTACTCCATTAATCGGTCAACCATTAATCGGTCATACACAAACATTTATTAGTATAGGTTCTTTTGATACAGAATTTGAAGCAGAAGCTGTATTGAAATATATTAAAACTAAATTTGCAAGGACCTTATTGGGATCATTAAAAATTACTCAAGATAATAAAAAAGGAACATGGGAAAATGTTCCACTTCAAGATTTCACAGAAAAGTCAGATATAGATTGGTCTGTATCAATTCCAGAAATAGACGCTCAACTTTACAAAAAATACGCACTTTCAAAAGAAGAAATTGCATTCATTGAAAAAATGATTAAGCCTATGGAGTAAGGAAGGTAATAAATATTATGTTTTCAAACTTAATGGAAAGAAATATTAATAATGTAACGGATTATAATCAAAAAAGAGAAGTTGTATCAACCTCTGATGATAGGTTGCATATATTAGAAGTAGATGGAATCTGTCCTATTTGTGGAAAAGCAATTATGGAAAGAACTGGAAAAAAAACTAAATTATATGATATTGCACATATATATCCCAATAACCCAACCCCAAATGAAAAAATTATTCTTGCTAACGCAAATGTACTTGGTAAAAACTCAGAAGCTTTTCAAAACAAAATAGCATTATGCAAATTGTGTCATAAAAAATATGATTATCATAAAAATATTACAGAATATAACAATCTTTTAGAAAAGAAAAAAAAATTATTTAATGCCTATTTATCAAAGGATGTGCTTTCTGAGCAAGAGTTAGAAGATGAAATTAAAACATTATTAGATAGAATTGCCACTATTGATTTTTCTGATACTGAAATAAAAAAATTAAGAATGGAATCTATACCAATTAGCCATAAATTCACAGAAAGTGAAATGCCATTAATGTTAAAAGTCCATAATTATGTAATTAACTATTTTAGTATTATTCGTGAACTTTTTAAAAATTTAACAGAAGAAAAAAAACTAAATTTTGATTTCGTCGCATCAACTGTCAAAACATCCTATTTGAGTATATCAGATTTTACAAATGATAAAGATTATCTATTCAATCATTTGGTTGAATGGATAATGTCAAAAACTAATATAAACGAAAGGCCTGTTTGTGAAATATTTATTTCATATTTTATTCAAGATTGTGAGGTGTTTGATGAAATTACCAAACAAACTATATACAATAAATGAAAGCGTCATAGGAAAATTTCCCCTTTTACTTTCAATTTTGAGCATGGAGAATCAAACTATACTAAGTTTATATAATAAAACATACTCAAAATTTGAAACAATTACCGATTTCATAGATACATTAGAAGCTTTATTTTTTCTAAAAAAAATAAAGCTAAACGAAAATTCAGGAGTGTTGCAGTATGTTAAATGAAATTATTTGTGACAAATTTAAAAAAAACAATCAAAGAATTGTTTTTAATAAAGGATTAAATGTTGTTCTAGGTAATGATCAAGCTACAAATTCAATCGGAAAGTCAACTTTCTTAATGATTATTGATTTTGCTTTTGGAGGAGATGATTATATTAATAAATTAGATGATGTTCAAAGAAACGTAAAATCTCATGTAATCAAATTCTCATTTAGCTTTGATGGAAATAAATTCTTTTTTGCAAGAAACACAGATTCTCCAGCAACTGTATCATACTGTGATTCAAAATATAAAACCTTATCAGAAGAATCTATTACAGAGTTTAGAGCGTTTCTAAAAGAACACTATGAACTTGATTCTTTGGATTTGTCATTTCGTGATACAGTAAGTCTTTTTTTTCGTATTTATGGTAGAGATACTGCCAATGAAATATACCCTTTGCAAAGTTACAATGGTGAAAAAGAGGAAAACAGTGTATTGCGCTTAATTAAACTTTATAAAATGTATGAAAGCATTTCTGAATTAGAGGAACTACAAAAAAAAGAAGGGGAAAAACTTTCTGCATTTAAGAATTCTGTGAAATATGGTTATATAGATATAGTTAATAAACATCAATCAGAGAAAAACAAGAAAGAAATTTTAGAGAAAAATAAAGAAATTGACGACCTTGCAAAAGCTATTAATACAAACACTGCAGATATAGAATCAATGAAAACTTCTGTAGTGCTTGAATTAAAAAACTCTATTAAAAAACTAAAAATTAGATTGGCTCATTATGAAGCACAAAGAAAGAGCTTAATAGATCAACTTGATAATTCCCCTTCTATATCAAAAGTTGAGAAAAGTTTTTATAGTTCATTAAAAGAGTTTTTCCCAAATATCGAAACTAACAAAATTGAGGATGTAAATTTATTTCATAAAACACTTGTAAAAGTACTAAATTCTGAAATACAAATTAAAATAGATGACCTTGAAGCATTAATAACTCAATGCCATTTAGAAATTGATGCTTTATTAAAACAATTATCTGAATTTGAAGATGAAAAAGATTTATCAACTGTTATATTAAAGAAAGTAAGTACAGTTGTAAATGAAAAAGGAAAGCTAATTTCAGAAACAGAAAACTATGATAAAAAGAATCGTCTAATAGAAAATGAGAAAATAGCAAAAGAAAGACTAGAAAAAGAAATAGGTGTAATAACAACTAATCTTCAAATTTTGATTAATATGGAACTTGAACAATTGAATAAAAATTTATACAAAGAAGAACAAAAAGCCCCTTCTTTAATATTAAATATGAAAAGTTATCAATATCATACCTTTGATGATAAAGGGACTGGAACAAATTATAAGAACCTTATTCTTTTGGATCTTTGTATTCTGAAACAAACAGCTTTACCAACTTTAATACATGATTCTATGTTATTTAAGAATATTGCAGACGAACCACTACAAAATATCTTTAAACAATATAACGAAAGTAATAAACAAATATTTATCGCTTTTGATAGGCAAAATACATATTCATCAGAAACTCAAACATTACTAGATGATGCAAAAGTATTACAGTTGGATGCAGATAATGAAGCCTTATTTGGCTTTACTTGGAATAAAAAATAAATTTTAGTGACTATAAGATACCAACTATATATTACATAAGAATGTGATTAAGATTGATATTTGTAAAATTTAAAAAGGAGAGCATTTATGCTAGGATTAGTTACAGCTATTAGTACAAAGAATGGTTATGTAATGGTAAATACTGATTATGGGTATACAGTGTTTGAAGCTAGTGGGTATGATATTTGTTTGGGTGATAAAATTGACGGCGATTTAGATTCTAATGGTGGTGTAATTTTATGTAATCTTCGTACAGATGAAAAAATGGATGTCTATGTACAAGGAATTCAATGTTCAAAATAATTTGCTTTGCATTTATTAAATTTGTGAATGATAAGGTAAAAGAACATGACTCCAAATAAAAAATAATTAGCGTATGGAGTAACTATGGAATTAATGACCTATGACGAAGTGACAAGTTATCTTAACAAAAAAAAGCGGATATCAAATCTTCTTATTGGTAATGGTTTTAGCATTGCATATAATCCAACCATTTTTTCTTATAATGCTCTTAGTTCCTATATTGATACAACCCAAGATGAAGACTTAAAAAAGTTATTCGGGATTATTAAAACAAGCAATTTTGAACGATAGTGTACAATAAAGTTCGCAATTTGCAGTGATTGAAAAAAGTCATTAAATACCCCAAACTGTTGGTTGACCAAAACTAACAAGAAGGAAGGCACTTAATGACTAGAAAAAATGATACTGCATTTTTTGAAAACAAGCTACTGGATTTTATTGCGGAGCAGGATCCAATACTTTCCATGACGCAGTGGCTGATGGACAAGCTGATGGAGCTGGAAGTCGCAAAAAAGACCAACAGCGAGAAAGGCGTGCATTCGGACAACAGAACTGGATTCAGAAGCGGCTACAGGGTTAGGCGCTTCGACACAAGGCTGGGCACAGTCTACCTGTCAGTCCCAAAGCTCAGAAAAGGTGGCTACATACCGTTCTTTGTGACGGAGAAGAAACGCAGCGAGCAGGCTCTTCTACAGGTTGTGCAGGAATGCTATCTGAACGGAGTCTCAACCCGTAAAATCGACAAAATCGCAAAGCGTCTTGGAATTGAGAACATAAGCGCGTCGGAGGTGAGCGAGATAAACGCAGGTCTTGAAGGCATGGTCGAGGAGTTCAGAAACCGCCCGCTTGAAAAGGAATACCCTGTAATCTGGGCGGACGCGCTTTATGAAAAAATACGCGACGACCACAGAGTTCAGAGCAAGGCCGTCATGGTCATAAAGGCAGTGAATCTTGATGGGCAAGGCGAAATCCTCGCAGTGGAGCCAATGGAGAACGAGTCAGAGGAGACATACACGGAGCTTTTCAACAGGCTGAAGGAGCGCGGAGTTGAGAAGGTCTGGCTGTGTGTTTCCGACGCACACAAAGGGCTTCAGGCTGCAATAAGGAAATGCTGGATTGGTGCCACATGGCAAAGATGCAAAGTCCACTTCATGCGGAATATCATGTCCTATGTTCCGCAGAAGGAAAAGGAGTCTTTTGGCGCGAATCTTAAGCTCGTCTGGAAAGCGCCAGACGCAGAATCCGCAAGGAAGCTGAAGGAATCTTTCTCCGATGAATATGGACATCGTTTTCCAAAGGCAATTGAATGTCTTGAGGACGGATTTGAGGATTCAATCCAGTTCTATGCCTTCAAGGAAATTGACTCCAGAAAGATTTCGAGCAGCAACACGCTTGAGAGGCTCAACAGGGAAATACGGCGTAGGACAAGAGTTGTCGGAATATTCCCAAGCGCATATTCATATATTCGGCTTGTCACCAGCTACCTGATTGAATACTCAGAGGACTGATCCGACAGACCGCAATTATATAAACGCTGCAAAAATAAAACTACAGCGTGAAATTTTGTTTGAGCCGGCGGCATGAGGTTTGACATGACTTTTTTCAAACCAAATTGCGAACTTGTGTTGACACAATCAATGAGTTTTGCAAGAAGATAGAATTATGAAAGAAGGAGTGTTGAATATATCGATTCCTTTAGAAATTATTAATCAATATCAATTAGAACAAAGCTAGAATACAGAGGTTCCCTAATGACTAACAAATCCAAAATCCTGCAAATCCGCAACAGCACAATAGACTTTCTTACCTTAGATGATTAGCTATAAGCAATCTTTCTTCTATTATTTATTAGTCCAGAAATGAAAGCAGGAATTTCAAACATAATTAATCTTATTAGTAACTGTATAACGGTGTTGTTAAATTCAATAGGCATTGTTTTTGATGTGGTAATTTGTTTGATTATATAAAATAAAGCTATGCATGCTGAAGATATAAACGGCATAAGTCCTATTACAAGACTTTTCTTTAGAGGATACTTTGCTATGCTATTTACAAGTAGAATGTAAATGAAAAGAATAACATCAATTATGTTTAGTAAAAAATATATTCCGTGAAAAGCTTTGCTCACATAAAATGCATAACGAAGAATATTGATGTTAAAACGGGAATCAACAAATGATAAAACAGGAGTTAATAATAAAGAAATAACTACAAACATATCAAATTTGAAAGATTCAGATTCTTTCTTTTCACTGGTTGTAATGATCCAAAACATACATAGTGAAAATATGATTCCAAAAATAGCACATAGTGCTCCAAGAATAAAACAAATAACTGCAAGAAATGTCATATCGTTATTTGCTAAAAGAGCCGAAATTCCTATAAGGACTGTCGAAATTATTGTTGTGATTAAGAGTATAATAAAGAAATAGATTAATCCTCTAAAAAACGATTTGAGCCCATATTTTCTTACTTTTGTCACAAAGAAAATAATTAAGAAAAGAATTATTGCTGGCATAATAAAACAAATTAGTTTAAAAAGACCATATAAAATCAGTGCAATTAAAGCTATGCTTAACAATCCTCCAAGAAATTGACCTGTACACATAGAAATAAATTCTTCGTAAGTCATCCACATCCACATAATAGGTCTCCTTTTTTATTCTATAAAACTGTAAACAGTCTATCAAATTTTCTTTATAAGATAAATCTATCAAATAATTTTTATCTTTACATTACTTGCACTAGTTGATATAAATCTAACACAGGCAGGTACCCTCCATGCAAATGGGCGACATAATCACATTCGGCAATTACTCATGGCAAGTTTTGTGCATTCAAGACAACATGGTGTTAATAATAACAAAATATATTATTGATCATCGTCCATACAATGATAAGTATATTGATACCACATGGGCAGAATGTTCGCTCAGAAAATATCTCAATAAAGATTTTTATGAAAGTTTTGACTTGGCTCAAAGAGAACAAATTGTTGACGTTACAAATGCTAACAATGCAAACCAATGGTATGGCACTGCAGGAGGAATAGAAACTAAAGACAAGATTTTCTTGTTAAGCGTTGAAGAGCTTGTCTGCAAGTACTTTGGTGACAGCAGTTCATTACTGTTCAATCCAAGAAAAACACAACGGTATTGGTTTGAAAGAAAAGATGTTAATAACAGCAAGCGCATTGCAACTTTAGTGAATAATACTAAGCAAGTTTGGTGGTGGTGGACTCGTACACCTGGACGTGTTGGTATTAAAGCAGTTTATGTGCATGGAGACGGAAACATTGGAATACAAGGCAACAATATTTTAAAGGGCAATGTTGCTGACGGAAAATGCACTGGCGGCGTTAGGCCTGCTATGTGGATAAAGATTTGAGTTGAAGTATAAATTGATTGATGCACAAGCCAAACAGTGAATTAAGTGTTATACTTTCTTCATGCAACCATTATTTTTAGACACCCGTCCACTCGACCAAAGAGTGCGTGAAAAATTTAATCTCACAGAAGACATCATGATGGAAAATGCCGCAGTCGCAATAGAAAAAGATGTGCAGTTGTGTGCAGATGATAGCGATGAAATAACAAATGTTTTAGTCCTCGCTGGCAGTGGAAACAATGGCGCTGACGGTTACGCTTTATCAAGAAGACTTGCTGGCAGTGAAATTAAAGTAACAGTCTGCGAAGTGGCTGTTCCTAAAAGTGAGATGTGCAAAACGCAAAAGCTACGAGCAGAAAAAGTTGGCGTTGAAATAAAAAAGTTTTCTGAATTAGATTTAAGTTCCTACAACATAATTGTAGATTGCATTTTTGGCAGTGGCTTCCACGGCATTCTTCCAGAAGATGTTGCTGAAGTAATTTCAAAAGTAAATGAAACGGACGTAGTAAGAATTGCTTGCGATGTTCCAACAGGCTTGGACAAATATGGAAATGCAGAAGGTGAAGTTTTTTCTGCGACCGTCACAGTGACAATGGGTGCGAACAAAGTATGCCTTTATTCAGATGCAGCAAAAGAATTTGTTGGTGAAGTTGTGCTTGCTGATTTAGGTGTAAGCAGAAATTTATTTTGTGGTCAGTTGAAAAAAAATGGTGATGAAAAAAATTTACAGGGTGTGGAATCGAATGAACAAAATTTAGTTTTGCCAGAAGAAATGTTGCTTGAAGAAAGCGACATGGTTTTGCCTCATAGAAATAAACAGAATGTAAATAAGGGTAGCTTTGGTCATGCTGCAATTGTAACTGGTGAAAAAATTGGTGCCGGTGTGATTGCTGGTTCCAGTACGTTGCGGTTTGGTGCGGGGCTTGTAACACTTGTTAGTTTTGAAAAAGAAATTTCTTGTGGTGATAAAGTTGAGCTAAATGAAGACGGTCTTTTACCACAACAAAAACAAATTTTTCCTTACGAACTGATGTGCTCTAAAACATTTCCTTCTAACACCACAGCGGTTGCTTTGGGAATGGGGCTTGGAAGAAATAATAATTCAACTGAAAAATATTTTGATTATTTATACGAGCATAAAGATTTGCCGTGTGTCTTGGACGCAGATATTTTCTACAGCGACAGTTTGTGTGCCTTTTTAAAATCAAGAAGTGATGACTATTTGAAAAGTTCTGCTTCTAATAATAAAGTTTGTGATGCAAAAATTGTGCTTACTCCCCATCCAAAAGAATTTGTTTCGTTGCTAGAAAAATGTAGTTTATCACTTGATGATAGAGAGAGCAGTATTTCTGTAAATGAAGCTGTTGAAAATAAAGTTGAGCTTGTAAAGGAGTTCTGCTTGAAGTTTCCCGGAGTAGTTTTACTATTGAAGGGAGCAAATGTCACTATTGGAGTGAAGTTTGCTAACGAAGAAAATGTTAGGCTTTATGTGAATCCGTATGGAACAAGTGTTTTGGCAAAAGCCGGTAGCGGCGATGTTTTGTCTGGAATGATATGCAGCTTGCTTGCTCAAAAATATAATTCTCTTGATGCGACAATTTCTGCGTCTTTGGCACATGCGCTTGCTTCAAGAAATGTTGACTGCGACTTTTCACTTACGCCATTTTCTTTGATGAAGGAAGTTTCACTTTTATAATAGAAGTATGATTTTTACATAGCAATACCGTGTTTTCTATGTTAGAATATTGTATTAGTTAGATTTTTTTACTTGGAGTATTTTATGAAGAAACACCTTATTTCTTTGCTGTTAGTTTTTATTGCTTTTTTTGCGGTTGCGTCAACAAAGCTAAATCTTTCAAACGGTATCAATGTTATTTTTGAAGGCTGCTCTGATGGCTCCGTTAGATTTGAAGCGCTTGGTACAAAACCTGTAGCACCTACAAAAGAGTTCGAGCTAAAAAGAAAAGCGTCAGATTCTGAGTTTGTTCAGAATTCAGATGGAAGCTATGTTTGGAAAAATTACAAAGTGCTGCCAATAGAAAATGGATACACTCTTTTTTGTGCAGAAAGTGAACTTTATACTTCAATATTCAGCGAAGAGCCTAAGCAAATATGCGAAAGACGCAACTGGAAAACTGCAACTGAATTTTATGGATTTGGTGAAGCTGGTAGAAAAGTAAGTTTGCGGAATCAGTCTTTTAAAATCTGGAACATTTCTAAGTATGGTGATCATGCTTATTTATTTGTTCCTTTCTATATTACAAACGCAAATACTTGTGTGTATTACAATGCCAACTCAAATGATCAAATTTATTTTCAGAATAATGAAGACACTCAGGCTTATAGAAGTGATTACCATAGAATAGAATGTTTTGTTCGTAAGGACGGTTCTGCAAAAGAAAGTGTTTCAAAATTTTATAAAGAAACAGAATCTTTGTGCATTCTTCCACGCTGGGCTTTTGGTTTTATTCAATCAAAGTATGGTTATAAATCAGAAGAAGAAGTCCTTTCTCTTGTTGATGAATTCAAGCAAAGAAATATTCCACTTTCTGCTGTAGTTTTAGATTTGTATTGGTTTAATAAAATGGGTGATATTTCATTTACAAGTTCAAACTTTGCAAATCCAAAACAGCTGAATGAAAAAATGGAAGAAGACGGTGTAAAGCTTATTACAATCACAGAGCCATTTTTTACAACAGATAGTATAAATTATGAAACATTGCGAAAAGGTAAAATGCTTTGTAAAAATAAAAAAGGTAACATTCAACTTTGGAGCGACTGGTGGTGTGTGAACGGTTCAAAATCAGGTGCGCTTTTTAATCCTATCGCAAAAAAATCAACAGACTTTATGGCTGATAAATATTCAAAAATGTTACAAGATGGAATTGATGGTTTTTGGACTGATTTGGGCGAGCCAGAAAATGTACCGGACAATACTATGATTGGAAAATATTCACTTACAGATTTTCATAACTACTATAATTACTATTGGACAAAATCTCTTTATGAAGGCATGAAATCTACATCACCTGATAAAAGACTTTTTATTATGTCACGCTCTGGATACACAGGCATTGGAAAATTTAATGTTTCTGTATGGTCAGGAGATGTTTCTGTTTCTTGGGCATCTCTTAAAAATCAGATAGCACATGGTCTTAACGCTTCTGTTTCTGGCCTTGCATATTGGGGTTCAGATATTGGCGGATTTACTCCTGAAAAAACAAACCCTGAGCTTTTTGTAAGATGGTATCAGTTTGGTGCATTTACTCCAATATTCAGAGCGCATGGGACAGGTCCTAGAGAGCCTTGGACTTTTTCTGATGCAGAGACCGAAATTGTTTCAAAATATATAAAGGACAGAACTGCAATGTTGCCTTATGTTTATTCAACTGCGCGTCAGACAATGAGCGGTGTTCCAATGATGCGTCCAATGTTTTATGAAAGTGATTCTGTGCCTCAAGAATTTATTGAAACAGAATATATGTTTGGCGATTCAATTCTTGTTGCTCCTGTTACAAAACAACTTGCATCTGAAAAAGAAAAATCAGTTTATCTTTCTAGCGGCAATTGGTATGAATTTGATTCTTTGAATAAGATAGAAGCTGTAGGTGGAAAAACAATTTCTGTGGAATTGAGTATGGAAAATATTCCTGTCTATATAAAAGAGGGTGCAATTATTCCAGCAGAAAAAAATGGAGCTGAATATATATTTTTAATTCCTTCTGATGGAATTGAAAAAGAATTTGTTTTTTACAATGATGACGGAGAAACTGAGCAATACAAAAATGGCAATTACTCTGAAACAAAATTTATTTTGAACGGATTCAATCTAAAAGCAGAAACTTCTGGAGTTGAAGATTATCTTACAAAAGAATTTACTCTTGTTGTACCTTCATCTGTAAAGGTTGGCACTGATTGGAATACAAATGGAAAATTTATGACTCGCACAGTTTCTCTTGAAAAATTGAAGGCTGGAATACAGTTCTAAATAGATGAAAACAATATTTTTTAATTAGAGGAAAATTTCCCCTAATTTAAAGGAACTTTAAAAAATGAAATTGTTGTTGATGAAATAACAGAGCAACGGTATTGGATCAATCTCTAAAAATTAGTTTACAATATATCGTGCAAGTTCCAGCGTTATGTCAAAATGACCTGTGTCATGATGAGTGCGTTTTTGTTGGCTTGAGGATTTATAATCGCATTTGATTGATTGTCTAAACTGTCTGTTATCATTTGTTACAACCTAATTTTATTTAATTTGTAAATTAAAAACATATCATTTTTTCCTTTCTGGTAATTCTGGTAACATATTGTTTACTAACTGTTGCAAGAATTCTTTGTTGTCTATTTCTTCAACAAGAAACATTGGCTTTGCGCCTTCATAAGGTATTTCTTCTTGGGGATCTTGTATAAATGATTTTGAGAATGGTGTTTCTTTTATAAGAAAGCGGTCGTCGTAAATTCCACCAAAGATTTTTCCTTTGCAATACAGAATGTACTCTCCCATCATTTTTCTTGATGTGATTTCTTTGACAAGTGAAAGCTGGTCTAGAACGTAGTCGCAATATTCTTTTGAGCTTGGCATTGATTATCCTTTTAATAAGTATATTTTAATAAATTTTTATATTGTATATTCCTGAAAATTCTTCAATAACTATTGATTTTATTTTTTGTTTTAATTTTTTATTCAAACATGGATATATCATTTCATGTTTTCTTAATTTTCACAATACTTACAAACAAAATGATAAGTTACTTTTATTTTATTGTTGCGTCTATGAAATCAATCTCTTTTATTATACTGATTTTTGAACCTTCTTTACGCATATTAACTGCTTTTATTTTACCTTTTGAATAAATTGATAAAGGAAATAATAAAAATGTAAAAATAAGCAAATCTTTTTCATACTATTGGACTTACTGTTGATAATGAGTTCCACACTGTACAATAATAATTTCATCATCTTCTACTTTATAAACAAGACGATTTTTCTGGTCAATTCTACGGCTATAATATCCAGTAAGTTCATGTT
>Ga0172378_10001945_pt1 | contig 19216 bp, 19 predicted proteins | sample GrowelOW332metaG_FD_119755 | JGI IMG/M metagenome (GOLD analysis project Ga0172378, IMG submission 119755) | Groundwater microbial communities from an aquifer near a municipal landfill in Southern Ontario, Canada - Pumphouse #3_1 metaG | ecosystem: Environmental > Aquatic > Deep subsurface >... | reverse complement strand
CATGATTGGCAAGTTGAAATTACCAGTTGTGAATTACCAGATATTAAACTTAATGAAAAATATCTAACCGAAATCAAAACCATAAATTCTGATAAAACTTTAACTGATGAAAATCAAAAAATTGAAAAAATTATCGATGTTCTAATTAAAAACGGAACAGTTGATTTACCCGAAATATTGGTTGAATCAGACGTTCAAAATCAATTATCTCAATTAATTGATCAATCTCGACAAGCTGGAATTAGTGTTGCTGATTATCTTAAAAATAAAGGTTTAACTTTAGAGCAATACAAAGAAAATCTTGAAAAACAAATTACCAAAGAATGGACTCTTAATTTAGCTATTAGTCAAATTGCCAAAGAACAAAAAATCGAAGTTACTAAAGAAGAAGTAACTAATATTGCAGCATCTAATCCTTCTCTTGGTCAAAATATGAATTTCATTTACTATCTTTTGACTCAGCAAAAAGTTTTTGATTTTTTAAAAAAACTCAACTAGTCAATTTATAGCTAATTTTGCTATAATAGGCCACTATGGCAGGTAGTTTCGGATCAAAACCAGATCCAAAAAACAAAAATTTTATTAAAAATAATAACAGCGAAATTTTAAAAGATTTCTCTAATTCTTCAACTCTAAAAAGTGAAAACAAACTTTTTGGAACTCTTTTTCCTGGGCAAAGTATAGAAATAAACAAAAAAGAAACTAATAATATTAATTGGAATCGTGAATTTTTAACCAAAACAGTTGTCCAAGAACAAGCTATTTTTATTAATAATCACAGCCAAGAAGTTGAAAAAACTATTAATGATCTTCGCCTTGAAATTAAAAAATTAATTGAAACTACCGAAGATCTTGAACAAAATGTGATACAATCAACCGAACAAAATATAGTTGATTTTTGTGAATACCATTTAAATTTTTTTCAAAGATTAAAAATGATTATAGTCAATTTTCGTAAAAATATTAATGAAGCTGGTGTTTGGATGGAAAGCTTCAACCATAAAAAAAATAAGAAAAATGCTTTTTGGAATCGAGCCAAAAGTAAAAACGGGGGAGAACAATATTTAAACAGTAGTGAACACAGTGCTTCTAGATCAGCTAATTAAACCTTTTTTTTGACCAATTTTTAAGTTATAATCCAATCTGTCCGAGTCTATAGCTCAGTTGGTTAGAGCGCTTCATTGACATTGAAGAGGTCAGAGGTCCGAGTCCTCTTAGACTCACATGTTTTTTAAAACTTACACTATTAAAACTACCGTGCCCAACAGGGCATAATTTTTTTGCTTTGATTGGGCTTTTCTGTTTCCTGTTAAAATACTTATATATAATATGTCAGAACAAAATAATATCCAAAAATCAGATCTTCAAGATCTTCGTCATTCAGCCGAACATATCCTTACTCTGGCCATGATTCGACTTTATCCAAACAAATTTTTACCAGCCATGGGTCCAGCCACCAATGATGGTTTTTATTTCGATTTCGACCCAGTAGGGGATTTTAAAATTAGTGAAGAAAATTTTCCCGCCATTGAAGCTGAAATGGCTAAAATAGTTAAAGAAAATTTACCTATAATTAGGCAAGAAATTAGTCTAGACGAAGCCAAAAAAATATTTAAAGACAACCCATATAAAATGGAATGGCTTAAATCAATTACTAATCGAGAAGAAATAATTACTACCTATACTATCGGTGAATTTGTTGATTTATGTGCTGGACCTCATACTCGTTACACTAGTAAAATTAAAGCTTTCAAACTTTTATCCATTGCTGGTGCTTATTGGCATGGCGATGAAAAAAATAAAATGCTTACCCGTATCTACGGCACTGCTTTTGATTCTAAAGAAGCTTTAGAAAAATATTTATTCATCATCGAAGAAGCCAAAAAACGTGATCATAAAAAATTAGGAAAAGAATTAAACTTATTCATGATTAGTGAGTATGGTCCAGGTTTTCCGTTCTTTTTACCAAAAGGCATGATTCTAAGAAATCAATTGGAAAATTTTTGGTACCAAGAACATACTAAAGAAGGCTACGAATTCATCAAAACTCCAATTATGCTAAACCAAGAATTATGGAAAATTTCTGGTCATTGGGATAATTATCGAGAAAACATGTACACTTCAGAAATTGATGAAACAGTTTTTGCTATCAAACCAATGAATTGTCCTGGTGGTATGTTAGCTTATAAAAACACTCCTCATTCATATAAAGAATTACCCATAAGGTGTGGAGAATTAGGACAAGTTCATCGACATGAACCTAGTGGAACCTTAAATGGATTATTCCGAGTCAGATCATTCACACAAGACGATGCTCATATCTATATGAGAGAAGATCAAATTGAAGAAGAAGTTGTCAGATTAATTGCTTTTATAAATAAAATATATGGAATTTTCGGATTAACTTATGAAATTGAATTATCAACCAGACCAGAAAAAAAATATATTGGCACTGTTGAATCTTGGGATAAAAGCGAAAAAGCCCTAGAAAATGCTTGTCACAAAGCCGGAAAAGAATGCAAAATTAACCCCGGAGACGGTGCTTTTTATGGACCAAAATTAGATTTTCATATCAAAGATTCTTTAGGCCGAGTTTGGCAATGTGGCACTATTCAATTAGATGCCAATTTACCAGAAAGATTCGATTTAGAATACACTGATTCTGATGGATCAAAAAAAAGACCAGTTATGTTACACCGAGTAATTTTTGGTTCAGTTGAACGATTTATTGGTATTTTAATTGAACATTTTTCCGGTGCTTTTCCAACTTGGCTAGCTCCAGTTCAAATCAAAATAATTCCTATCACAGATGACCAATTAGAATATGCCAAAAAAATAGGCCAAATTTTAATGAATAATGAAATTAGATTTGAACTTGATGATAAATCAGAAACCATGCAAAATAAAATTCGAAATGCTGCTGGTCAAAAAATTCCATATATGATTATCATCGGTGGTCGTGAAGCTGAAAATAAAACCATTTCCATCCGCCAACGTGATGGTCAAGACCTCGGAACTATGAAACTTGATGAATTTATTAATCTAATTACAAATCAAATATCAAAAAAGAGCTTAAATCTGGTAAAATAGACCAAATAATATGAGTAGTTTCAAAACCAATTCACCTCGCAAATTTTATAAGACCAATCAATACATAAATGCACCAACTATCCGTCTTCTTAGTGATGATGGAAAACAAATCGGCATTGTTTCTTTGTTTGAAGCTCGTCAACAATCACAAGAAACTGGTTTAGATTTAGTTGAAGTTAACGGCAATGCTGTACCTCCAGTTGTCAAATTAATTAGTTTTACTAAATTCAAATATCAAGAAGCCAAAAAACTCAAAGCTGAAAAAAAAGGAATCAAAGGTGGAGACTTAAAAGAAATTCAAATGAGCCCATTTATTGGACCTGGTGACTACGAAACTATGACCAAAAGAGCTCAAAAATTTTTAGGTACTGGAAATAAAATCAAATTAAGTATAAAATTCCAAGGTCGCCAAATGAATCACAAAGAATTTGGTTACAACCTAATTGAAAAAGTCAAAACCGAATTAAGAGATTTTGGAACTCCAGAAGGTGAGGCCAAATTAATCGGAAAAAGGTTAATGCTTACATTTACACCTGCTAAAAAAAGCAGTTCTATAAAAAATGAAGAAACAAAGTAAAAAAATGAAAATAAAAAAATCTATTTCTAATAGATTTGAAGTCACTAAAACTGGTAAAGTTTTACGTATGTCTTCTTTTAATCGACATTTACGTCGAAAGAAAAGTAAAAAACAATTACGCCGAATCAAAGGTAAACATCCAATGTCTAATGCTTTGTCAATTAAAGTTAAAAAATTATTAGGTAAATTATAATCAAAAATGAGAGTTAAAACCGGAACAGTTCGACGAGCTGCACATAAAAAAGTCTTAAAAGCCGCAAAAGGTTTTTGGATGTCTCGCCACAAAAAATTTAAAGTTGCCCATGAAGCAGTTATGCATTCGGGTATGTACGCTTTTAAAGGCCGAAAACTTCGTCGTCGAGATATGCGTCAAGTTTGGATCACTCGTTTAAACGCTGCTCTCAAACCTTTTGAGGTCAGCTACTCCGCCTTCATTAAAATGATGAAAGATAAGAAAGTCGAATTGAATCGAAAAATGCTATCTGAAATTGCCATTAATGACAATAATACCTTTAAGTCCATCGTTGAGTTTATAAAAAAATAAACCTGGGACTTATTTTCAAAAAAAATTAAAAGCCCCCGAGAAGGGGCTTTTTTAGTAAAATAAACCTATGAATCAAAATCTAGAAACTATTAAGATTCAATCAGAACAAGAAATTTCTGCCGTCAAAAATCTTGAAGAAATAGAAATTATTAGAATTAAATATCTGGGTCGCAATGGAATTTTAAATGATTTTTTCTCCGCCATTACTAATGAAGAAAAAAAACAATATGGCTCTGATTTTAGTTTAGTCAAAGGATTAATATCACTTTCTATAGTAGAAAAAAAACTCGAACTTTCAAATACGCAAACAAAAAATATCAAAAAAGAAACTAAAAATATTACTTCTCTCCCTAAAATCGGTCATCTTCACCCAATTACTCAAACTGAACGACAGTTAAACGAAGTTTTCCGAAAATTAGGCTTTTCTGTTTACAACAGTCCTGAAATCGTCACCGATAAATTTAACTTCGCCAGATTAAATGTTCCAGTCGAACATCCTGCTCGTGACATGCAAGACAGTATTTATATTAAAGAACCAGAATATTTACTTCGTACCCAAACTTCCACCATTGAAGCCTATTTATTGGCTCAAAAAAATAAAGATTTACCTCTTCGAACTGCTTTTGCTGGATCAGTTTACAGAAATGAAAAAGTCAACCGTTCTAACCATTTTGTCTTTCATCAATATCAAGCTGTTGTTGTTGATAAAAATATCACAATAAAAGATTTAATCGGTACGATGGACTTAATGTTTAAAACTCTTTATGGATCAAAAGTTGTCGTTCGTTACCGAGCTAAATATTATCCTGAAGTTCAACCAGGTGTCGGACCAGACATGCAATGTTTTAATTGCCATGGAAAGGGTTGTCCACTTTGTAAATATGCTGGTTGGATTGAAATGGGTGGCAGCGGTATGATTCATCCTAAAGTTTTAGAAATGGCTGGAATTGACACCAAAATATGGTCTGGTTTTGCTTTTGGTATGGGTCTTGATCGTTGGACCATGGCTCAAAAAAATATTAAAGATATTAGAACCCTCATGGGTGGAAATTTAGCCTATAAACCAAACGAACTATGAAACTAATACTATCTGAACTTCAAAAGTTTATTCCTGATTTTAAAAAAAAACCAGAACAACTTCGTGATGATTTAACCATGATTGGCCATTTCACTAATTTTTTTGAAGAAATCGATGGTGAAATTGTTTTTGATTTAGATATTAAAGTGAACAGGGGAGATTGTCTTGGTTATTACGGTCTTGCTCGCGATTTATCTGTTTTTTATAATATTCCTCTTCAAAATTTATCATCGACAATCGACAATCTAAAATCTAATTACTCTTTACCAATCCAGATAAATACCTCAAATGTAAAACGAGTAATGGCTGTAAAAATTTGCCATTTAAAAAATTCTTCATCTCCAAAATGGATTCAAACTTTTCTTAAATGTCATGGATTAAAATCCATAAACACCCTTGTTGACATAACGAACTATATTATGTTGCTATATGGAATTCCAAATCACGCCTTTGACACCTCTAAATCAACCGACAAACTTATTTGGGAAATGAATTCCAAATTTAAAGAATTTGTCAGTCTTGATGGTTCCAAATTAATCTTAGACAATAAAATTTTAATGATTAATAATCCAAACAAAACTCTCAGTCTTAGTTTCTGGGGAGGGGAAGCTTGCGCCATTGATTTAAACACCACTGACACTATTATAGAACTAGCCATTTATGACCGCACTACTGTTCGTCAAAACAGTCGTCAATTAAAAGCTGTTACCGAAGCCAGTATTCGTCTTGAAAAAGATCTCGACCCTGAATTAATTCCAACTGCTTTCAATCATTTAACCAATTTAATTTTAAAAAATTGCGGTGGTCAAATTTCTTCTGAAATTTTTGATTATTACCCTGATAAACAAGAAATTCCAGCAATCGAATTTGACTCTCAAAAACCATCTTTGATTTCTGGTATCGATATTCCAAAAGATTTTACTATTGATTGTCTCACTCGTCTTGATTGTCAAATAAATAATAATTTAATTACCCCACCAAGTCTTCGAAAAGACATTACTATTGAAGCTGATCTAATTGAAGAAGTTATTCGTTTTTGGGGTTATCAAAAAATTCCTATTCATCAACCATTAACCTTCAAAAAAGTCACTGACATTACTCCTAAAGAAATTTATTTAATTGAAAATATTAAAGATAAGCTAGTTCAGCTAGGCTACGACGAAGTTTTAACTTGGCCATTGGTTACAACTCCAATTAACAAAAAAACTGTTGTAAAAACTCAAAATAGTATTAACTCAGAAGCCATTTATCTTCGCCAATCTTTAGTTCCATCTTTAATTCAACAACTTGATCAATATAATCGTTTTAAATTACCAAATCCACAATTTTTTGAAATTGGAAAAGTATTTTTTCAAGAAGGGGATAAATATATCGAAAAAAATGCTCTGGGTATTTATAATCACAATCTTGACCAACTTCGTAGAGACGTTTTACAAAATGTCTCTAATAATGACACAAAAATAATTTTTAATAACAATTTCGCCGAAATAATTCTTGACGATTTAGAAAAACCAAATGAATATATTCCTAAACAACATCAAAACACTGCTATTGAGCTAACTTCTCAAATAGTTACCCTTGATGCCAACATTACTTTGGATTATAAGGAAGATCCAATTAAATTAATTGAAAAATATTCTCAAATTATTGGATCCAAAAATCTTTGGAAATTAATTATCACTGATATTTATCAAGATTCTAAAACCAATAAATATCGTTATACCTTTCAAGCCTCCTATTTTAATTTAGACGCCAAAACCGCTAAATCAATTCATTTAAAAGCATTTGATTTAATTTAAAAATCTCCCTATCAAAAAGGAGATACTCACAGAAAAGAATATTTTATACATATACAATATGTATTAGCAAACAACATTAACGACTGCTAAATGTATATATTATGATACTATTACCTATCTTTAGGGATTAATTAGCTATAATGGAATATTAAGTTGTTCCTGTTCCTGTCGAAACTGGTTTTGGAGTTAGTGTTGGTGTTAGAATCTGAGTTGGCGTTGGAGAAACGTAATCCCAATTTGTATTCACTCCAATTCTAGATTCTTTCTCTGTCGTGTTCCCATCTTTATCTGTAGCTTTAAATTTAAGAACATGAGTTCCATTGGATAAACCACTCACTGACATCTCGTATGGTTTTTCTGACCATGTTTTATATTCTGATCCATCAATCCACATTTTTACTTCGGTTACTTTAACTTTAGAAGTGGTTGTAACTTTAACATTAAAATCATTAGAAACATTACCTGATTGGTCACTTGGATAATCAATATTTAAAACTACCAATCCTCCACTTCTACAATAATTTGTCGGTGGATAATATTTATCGGTATCACTTTGTTCTGAAATCCACTTATCAATTCCAGTTTGCCATCTATTTATTCCATCAGTCGAAACTGGGTCATCTTCTTTAAAAGAAAAATATTCTTTAGAATCATAATTTCCATTCGCGACATCTTCCAAATTTGCCAATCCTGTTGAATCTTTACAAACTTTTAAATTTACATGAATTGGATCATCTACCGACTGTTGAGTTCCATCAATAAAATATTCTTTTTTAGAAGCAAAACCATCATGTGCCAAATAACCAGACAATGCATCAACATCCAATTGAATAATTCCATTTGGAATTGAAAAATCTTGCTTGTCTCTTTTAGGCATTTCATAAACCATTATTTTTCTCCAAATAGGAGCTGCCCCTGAAACACCAGAAGCCACATTACTCATAGCAGACCCATCATTATTTCCTACCCAAACCGCTGTCAATAAATTCGGAGTCCAACCAATTGTCCAATTATCTTTTAAATCATTTGTGGTTCCAGTTTTAACTGCTACTTGATATCCAGAAATATTTAAACTATTAACCGCTCCAAAAGTCATAGTTCTTGCCGAATTATCAGATAAAATATTAGAAATAATAAAAGCCTCTTGTTCTGTCATTACTTTTTTACCTTCTGGCGCTTTATATTCTTCCAAAACTCGACCATTACTATCTTCAACTTTTAAAATTCCCACAGGTTGCATACTAGTTCCTCCATTAGCAAAAGCTGTATAAGCTGAGGCCAAATCAATCATTTTTACTTCAGCTCCACCTAATGTTACAGCCAATCCAAATTTTGATAAATTTTCATCGGTCGGTTCTAGCGTTGTTATTCCCATATTGTAAGCTAAAGTTAACATATTTTTCACCCCAACTTTAGCCAAAATTTTTACTGCCACTGTATTTATAGAATTACCTAAGGCATTCCTCAGTGATATTGGGCCAGTAAATTTACCAGTATAATTTTTCGGACTATAATCAGGCTGCCCCCCAATACCAGCAAAAGTCACCGGTGTATCCATAAACATCGTCGCTGCTGTCATCCCTTTTTGAAGCCCAGCCAAATAAGTAATTGGTTTAATTGATGATCCTGGTTGTCGTAATCCTTGAGTTACTACATTAAAATTACCATCCGTTTTAGTTGAAAAATAATCTCTGGAACCAACCATTGCCAATACTTGTCCATTTGTTGGATCCATAATTAAAGCTGCCCCGTTACTTATTTTTAATTTTTCCGAAGCGTCAATTTGTTCACTCACTATTTTTTCTGCTTGTTGTTGTAATTCCAAATCTAAAGTAGTAGTAATTTTTAAACCACCATTTTCCACTACATCTACTCCATACTTTTCTGTTAATAATTGTTTTATCCAAAAAACAAAATGTGGAGCATTTGTTGTCGAATTTTCACTAGCAAACTGATAATTTTTAACTTCTTCCATTGTCGTATCTATTGTTGTTTGATCAATATAACCATCTTCCATCATTCTTATTAAAACATGCTGAGTTCTGTCAATATAAGCAGTTGGGGTACTTGAATAAGGAGAATAAACACTGGGTAATTGTGGTAAACCTGCTAAAATCGCACACTCAGCCAAATCCAAATCCTTTACTGCTTTTCCAAAATATTGTGTTGATGCTGGGCCTACTCCCCACGAATTTCCACCATATGGCGCCTCATTTAAATACATTAATAAAATTTCATCTTTACTATATTTAGCATCAATTTGAATTGACAAAATTACTTCTTTTATTTTTCTGGTTAATGACCTTTCTGTTGTTAATAGAACATTTCTAGTTAACTGTTGAGTTAATGTTGACCCTCCGGTAACTTTTCCAAAATAAAATAAATTTTTAATTATTCTAAGAGGAGTCAATAAATCAACACCACTATGTGTATAAAAACTTTTATCTTCAACTGCCACTGTTGCTTGTTTTAAATAATCAGGAACATCAATTGCGACCACTGGTTCTCTTATTGCATCATCATAAATATCATAAAGAGAATTACCATTTCTGTCATAAACTTTACTCGAATAACCAGTTCTTCGGACCACTTTAGTTGGTGATGGTAAATCTTTTGAATACCAAACAAATAAAAAAAATATTCCCAACACTCCAATTGCTATTAAAACCAAAACAACCTTAAAAAAATTCAACCAAAAATTTTTACTCTTAATTTTTTCCTTAAAACTAGTTTTAATTCTCGACGTCAATCTTTCTAATCTAGAAAAAAATCTTCTTTTAAATCTCATGAAAAAAACTTTTATTTTTTGTTTCATCGCATTAAAACCATCAATGGAGCCACTAAACTAGATAATAACAAAGCTAACATCGCCACTATTAAAATAGTTTTTGTTACCGTTTTCTTCTTAATTCTCATGAATTAATCATAACATAAAATTAAAAATGATTTACCCCAATTAAACCCGAAAACTAAATAAAAATTTGTTATTATTATTTTTATGGATAGTCTTTCTCAAATTCCAGGTGTCGGTCCTAAAATTATCGAAAAACTCAACCGATTAAATATTAATTGCCCAAAAGATTTACTTTATCATTTTCCCAATCGTTACATTGATTTTTCTTATTCTGTTAAAATAAATTCCATTCTAGAAAACGAAAATGTCACCATTACTGGTCAAGTTTTAGATTTTAAAAATATTTTTACCCGCAATGGTAAAAATATTCAAAAGGCAATTATTTCCGATAATACCGGAAAAATAGATTTAATTTGGTTTAACCAACCTTATTTATCAAAAAATATTAAAGTGGGGGACATTTTAAGTTTTGCCGGAGCTGTTTCTCTTTTCCAAAATAAAAAAACAATTATTGCTCCAGAATATGGTCCACACAATACTGGTAAAATTATTGCTGTTTACCCAGAAACCAGCGGACTTTCTTCAAAATGGTTTCGTAAAACCATTCAAACCCAAATTCAAAATCTTTTAATTTCTGTCACAGAAACTTTACCTACAAATTTAATTAAAAAATTTAAATTAATTGATTTAAAAACCGCTTTATTTCAAATTCATTGTCCAAGTAGCTCTCAAATCTTAGCTCAAGCCAGAAATCGTTTAGCCACTGAAGAAATTTTATCATTACAAATTAAATCCTATCTTTCCAAAAAAGATTGGCTAAAAAACACACCTAAAACTAAAATCAAAATTACTAAAATCACCGATAAAAAAATTAAAGACTTAATAAAAACACTACCTTTTAAATTGACTGATTCTCAAAATAAAGTTTTATCTGAAATTTTTTCAGACTTAACCAACCAAAATCAAGTTATGAATCGACTTTTGCAAGGCGATGTTGGCTCTGGAAAAACTATTATCGCTTTACTTGCCTGTTATTTGGCTCATTTAAACAACTCTTTATCCGTTGTAATTGCTCCAACTGAAATTTTAGCCAATCAACATTATCAAAATTTTCAAACTATTTTAAAAGACCTCAATATTCCTATTTTTTTAATGACTGGTTCCAAAAAAATTGATCTTAAAAAAATACCTAAAAATGGAATAATTATTAGTACCCATGCCATCATTTATAAAAAAGACATTTTAAAAAATAAAATTTCACTTCTTATTATTGACGAACAACACAAATTTGGTGTCAAACAACGTTCATTTTTAAATTCTTCAACCAAACTACCACATTGTTTAACCATGACTGCCACTCCAATTCCTAGAACCATCAGCCTAACTCTCCTTGGTAATTTAGATATTTCTATTATTGACACACTACCTCAAAATCGTCTTCAAATTAAAACTTTTTTAGTTCCAGATCATAAAAAATCTAATTGTTACAAATGGATTGAAACAGAAATTAAAAAAAACAGTTGCCAAGCTTTTATTGTTTGTCCTTTCATCGACATTTCTGAATCCATGGCCAGTGTCAAATCAGCCATTCAAGAATTTGAACATTTATCCCACGATATTTTTCCAAAATTAAAATTAGGACTAATTCATGGCAAGATTAAATCAATTGACCGAGAAAAAATTATCAAAGATTTCCAAAACAATAAATTAAATATTTTAGTTACTACTCCAATTATTGAAGTTGGAATTGATATTCCTAATTCTTCTATTATTATTATTCAATCAGCCGACCGTTTTGGTCTAGCTCAACTTCATCAACTTCGAGGACGAGTTGGCAGGGGACAACACCAAAGTTATTGTTACCTTTTTACTGAATCACAAAATCAAAAAGCTATTAATCGTCTTGAATTTTTGGAAAAAAATCATAATGGTTTAAAAATTGCTGAATATGACTTAAAAACCAGAGGTCCAGGTGAAGCTTTTTCGACTATTCAACATGGTTTTCCATCTTTAAAAATCGCCAATTTTTCCGACACTAAACTAATTAGTTTAAGTCAAGAAATTTTAAAAGAAATTATCAAAAATTATCCCGAATTTAACTTTTTTCAAATCATTTCCGAAAACCTCACCACAGAATCAATAAGTAGCAATTAAAAATAAATTTTGATAAACTACCTCCATGACAGCAGTACCAAAACATTGGCCCTCAAGTCGCCGACAAGGCAGCCGAAGAGCTACTCAAACCGGCCCTAAAATAGCCAAAACAGTAAATTGTAAACATTGTGGACAGCCAAAAATGGCTGGTTTTCAATGTCCTAATTGTAAACAGTGAAAAATAAATTCGATCCTCGTCATATAAAAAGAATTAAAAACGTCCAAGCTTTATTTGCTTGGGGTTGTGGCGGTGTCGAACCAGCAACTGATGAATTTAATAAAATTATCGAAATTGTTCCTGAAATTGATAAAATAATCCAAGAAAATGCTCCTAAATGGCCAATTGATAAAATTAACAGAATCGATTTAAGTGTTTTAAGATACACTTTTTGGGAATTGTTTTATTTAAAGAAAAATCCACCTAAAGTTGTTATTGATGAAGCCATTGAAATAGCCAAAGAATACGGCACTGAAACTAGCTCTTCTTTTGTAAATGGTGTCATCGGCAGTGCTATTAAAAAATCTAATCTAGATGTTAATCAGGAATCAGAAAAAGAAAATGAACCAAAATCTTAAAAACCTTCAAACTAAACTCAATTATACTTTCAAAGACGAAGGTAAATTAACTCAAGCTCTTCAACACCGTTCTTATTTAAATGAAAATCGCAGTCAAAACCTAAAATCAAACGAAACTTATGAATTTTTAGGTGATTCAATTCTTGAATTTTGGATCTCCATTAAACTTTTTAATCAATTTCCTCAATTTAATGAAGGTGATCTAACTAATCTTCGAGCATTAATCGTTTGTACTGAAAATTTAGCCTTAATGTCAACCAAATTTGGTATATGTGATTTTGTTTTACTTTCCAAAGGTGAAGAACGACATGGGGGTCGAAGTAACCATTCAATTTTAGCTGACACTTTTGAAGCCGTCCTTGGATCAATTTATCTTGATGGAGGTATTGATCCTGCTTTTAAATTTCTAGAAAAAACTCTTAATGAAAGTATTTCTGAATTATCTCAAAAAAAAGTTTATAAAGATCCTAAAAGTCTGTTTCAAGAAATTGCTCAATCAAAGAGGGGAATCACTCCAAAATATCAAACCATCAACGAATCAGGTCCTGATCATTTAAAAGTTTTTGAAGTTGCTGTTTATTTAGATGACGAACTTATTACTACTGGTACTGGTAATTCAAAACAAAAAGCTGAAGAAGATGCTTCAACTAAAGCTACCAAAATTATTAATAATCTTGTATAATCCACCATATGCTAAAAATTAAACTTGCTCCTCGTGGCAAAATTCATCAAATTACTTATAGAATTGTCATTGCTCAAGACCGTAGTAAATTAAATGGTCCAGTTATCGATGATCTAGGTTTTTACACTCCTCAAACTAAAACCTTCGAAATCAACAAAGAAAAATTAGTTGATTGGCAAAAAAAAGGTGCTCAAATCACTTATGGTGTTGATCGTCTTTTAAATCCTTCCAAATATCCTAAAAAAGTCAAAAAAGTTGCTGAGAAAAAAACTGAATAAATATGAATACTATCAAAGATACATTAGAATATATTGTTAAATCTATTGTTCCAGATTCTACTGATATTATCATTACAGATACTGAAGAAAACGGATTAATTACTTTTGAAATTGAAGCTCCAACTGAAATTATAGGAAAAATTATCGGTAAAGAAGGTAAAATAATCAAATCAATTCGAACTATTTTAAATCTTTCTTATCCTACCATTCGTTTTTTGATTAAGATTAAAGACTAAAAGGATTTTCTCTCTGGTATTGTTGAAATTCTGATGTTCCCATATCAGTATTCTCTTCTATTTTTGTAAAGTTGCTTATCTTTTCCACTAAAGCTAATTCATCACTAGAAAGAATTAAATCACTTAAAGTGATATCGTTTGTGTCTATGTTTGTTTCATCACCGATATAATATGAATAAACCACCAAATTCAATTCTGAATAATCTCCAGCTGTGGTTACATCATATTTATCAATAAATAAAATTGGCAAAGTTTTCTCTAAAGCCGATATTAAGTCTAAATTCTTTTCTTTAGGTCCATATAACGTTAAATTAACCGGCAATTTTTTCATATCTTTCAAAGATGTCGCTTCCGTATCTTCTGTTTTAACTTCGCCTGGTGTTAAAGAAAAACTCTTTACTTGATAATCAAATTTATTTGCCACTTGTCTAACTATTCCTACTAATAAATAAGATTGTTTATTCCTTAAAACTGCATTATCTAAATATTCAGCATTTTTTTGTAATTCTTCCGAATCAACTGATGACAAATATCTAACTTGTTCATTTATTTTATCTGTATTAGTTGTAATCGTATTAATTTTTTGTTTTACAGTTCCAATTTCATCCACCTTTGGTATCAAAACAAATTTCAAACTAATTAAAAAAATTATCAATAAACCAAATGGAAATAAAAAAATAATTAACACAGACTTTTCCAATCCAAAAATTTTATCTGGTAATTTAAAAAAACTTTCCTTCATATTAAATTGACCTCCATTTCAAATGACCAACCCCTATTTCCAATTTCTATTGATGTTATATTAGCTGAACTAAAATCAGAATACAATCCAAGATTAATATCTCTCACTTTATCCTCAACATCATTCATATCTTTTCCATCAGTTAAAACTCCATCTAAAATAAATTGTTTTTTAGTTTTTATTTCAAAATTTTCCAAAGTAACATTTTCCGGGAAAAAATCCGTTATTTTTTTAATTAATGAACCATATTCAAATCTTTCCTTCAAAACTTGTCCCACTAATTTGGCTTGATATTTATTTTTTTTACTTAAAACGACATTTGTAACCAATGATTTATAGTTACTCAAAGATTTAGCATTTTTAGTCTCTGCTTGCTTTAATAAATAACTATTTAGTCCTAACCATCCAAAAATAATCACCGCCAACAAAACCCAAAAAACCAAAAAAATAACCATTACAAAATTAACCCGCTTCTTAAGTTTAATTTTTGCCGCCTGAAACTTTGCCACTGAAGGCAATAAATTTAACCCTTCTTTCATATTAAACCTCTTAATGCCAATCCAACTGATAAAGAAAATCTACCACTATCTACAGTTATTGTTTGGGTTTTTGTCGTATCAATATTAATAAAAGGCTGTAAAACCTGCACTTCAATTCCTAACATTTTAGTTAACTCTTCAGCCATACCTGGCAAGTTAGCTCCACCTCCAGTTAAAACTAAAAGTTCAGCTGGTTTTCCGATATCTTCATTAAATAAAGCTAATGTTTTTCTTATTTCCTCTGAAATATCATTAAAAACTGGCATGATTGCCGCCCTTATTTTCCCTTCCAATTCACTTTCCTTCATTCCATAAGCTTTTTTATATTCTTCAGCCGAAGCCATATCTAAACTTAAATTTAAAGAAATTGCCCTAGTCAAAGACTCTCCACCAACAGATAAGGATCTCACAAAATAAACATTATTCTTATTAACACTAAAAACATCAGAACTTTTTTCACCAATATCAACAGCCACTACTCTTTCCACCATCGGCATTCCTAATTTTAAAACCCGTCGCAAAGCTAAAGAAGGGGATTCAAGTGATAACATTTGTAATCCAATTGACTTAAATAATTTTAAATAATTATTGATTAAATCATTCTTAGCTGCAATCACAAAAATCGACAATCTTCCAGAATCATCTTTTTCTATTATTTCATAATCTATTGAAACTTGATCTAATGGAAAAGGGACAAATGTTTCCGCTTCAAAACGTAAAGCATCCATAATCTCATTATCTTTAAGTGGAGGCAATCTAACTAACCTACTGATCACTTCATCTTCAGGTAAACTAACCACCACTTGTTTACCCTTAATTTTCAAATCACTCATTAAATTTTTTATTGATTTTCCAGCTTCGACTAAAAGTTTGTCTCTACTAATTTCTCTATCTTCAATTTGTTTTATTTTATTTTCACCAATCGACTCTAAAACAATTTTAGAATTTTCATTCGAAAGACAAGCAATTTTAACTGTGTTTTGACTGATATCGATACCGACAATACTACTCATACGATTTAAGTATATAGATTTTTGGTCGTAGTCTCAAGATCTTATTCCACCATATTGGCCGCTGTTACCGCCTCCATAAAAAACACTGGAACTTGATAAATATACCTTGTCTTAACTTGAGTTTTAACTCCACTATTAGTTACTCCAGTTGAAGTTAATTCTTCACCTTGTTGAGGAAAATTACTGCTTCCAGATAAAGTTAAATTTGTATTTTTATCAATCGGGGTAACTGATAGTAACAAGGGACTACCAGCTGACAAATCAATATCTACAGATGAACCACTACTAGCATTAAAGCCATTAACTGTATTACTCCCATTTTCATTGTAACCCCATCTTTTAACTTGATAGGTACCCCCACTAACATAAAAATAATCAATTTTAATAGATCCAGTGTAATTAGTATCAAAGGTTAACTTAACAGTATTACTACCATAGTAATTGGTCCCCACACTCCCATCTTCATTATGGTTAACTAACCAAAACAATTGATTTGAATTAGCTGCCACTTGGCCATCTGAAACTATTTGACCATTACCCCCAATTGCCGAAGAAACAACAGTGGCTTCACTACCATCAGTAGTGTAATTAGCACTTTTAGTATCTAAATAATTATTAATTCCTGATTCCGCAGTATTAAATGCTTCTTTTAAGGCTTCTTCATCTGTCTCAATTTTAGTTTCAGTTATAGTTCTTTGAGAGGCGGAAATACCTAAGGTTAAGAGAATTGCTGAAACTAACAGGACAATAATGGCTACCTGACCTTGATTTTTATTATTTTTCATTTTCATAATTAATTTCCCCATTGCCAATTAGCTAAAATTTTAGTTAATTTGCTTGGAATTTTAAAGATTAATTCTGGCTTGTAGTTAACTTTAACAGCTGGATTTAAATTATTATCTGATTTGGTCGCAAAACTACGACCAGAAAAGTCAATTGTATTAGAAGCAAAAAGACTCCCATTAAAAACTAATTGACCATTATCCACCGCATAAATATTATTCGCTACCAAAATTCCATCAACTCTAGTGGCATTTTGATTAGCAGTAATATTCCCATTAACAATTATCATTAAAAATTTACCACCCGCATCTATATTTCCATTAATCATTAAATTGCCGTCAATAAAATAGATACCATTAGTGTCATTACCTAGATCATTAACACTAGCAATCGTTTTGTTACCCACAGCTGTTATTCCAATTCCATTTCTAACCAAATATTGTTTATAGAAATAACTGTAGTTTTTATTTACATCCGCCAATTTGGCATTAGAATTAACACTATCAACCCCGCCATAAAACCAACTTTGTGATTCTGTTTCAGTTTTACCAGTGTTATCAATCAAAGGAGCTGCAACTAAACTCCCAATACTAATTTTACAATTATCAGTGGTACAAGTAACTGGGACTCGATTGTCTATCTTGTTGTTACTAATCACTCCACCATTATTGGCCTGCCACCAAGAATCTTGATCTAGGACTGAAGTAAAATCAGCCGTAAAAGACATGGTATCTTGATAAGGATCAACCACTAAACTATTAAGAGTAATTTGACTAGTACAAGTACTAGAACCATTTAATCTTACAGTTGGATCAGTTCCCGGAAAATTAGAAAGTTTAAAAAGATAATCTCGACCCCAAGTTAAAGAATTAGCACCACTCGAGTAAGCCGGGGAGTTAACTGTCATTATTTGATCTTCATTGGCCGAACTAACATCATTCATAGTTAAACCATAAACAATGTCACTAGAAATTTTAGTTACGAAACTATCATTAGAACAAGAACCACCAGTTGCACTACTATCATATCCATTACCCGAAACTGACACTTTACAATCCCAGAACTTAAAAGATCTTCCAGTACTTACCCAACTCGATGATACTGATCCTGAATGAACATCATAACCAATTACTGAAATAGATTCTAAACTGGTTGAAGATATTTGTGATCTAGCAATATCAAAAACAGCTGTCGCATTATTTCCACTTACCGTTAAGCTTGAAGAAGTAAATGTTTGTGATCCAATTTTTAATTGTATACTGCCAATATCACTTCCACCTTGGTTATCAGTGTAAGTCACTGTAAACCGAGCTGTTGTTGGACTAGTAGTACTAGTGAAACTATTTTCACAAATTTGATTTCTACTACTAGAATCAGCTGAAACTGTAGTTCCACTTACATTTTTAATTGAGAAACCAGTGAAAACAGGAGCTGAATCTCTAATGGCGCTACAAATTCCCGTACTTCCATTACAACTTCCAATACAATTCCAGTTAAAAGTTCCATCACTAGCAGTACTATCAATCACTGATGAGGTTCCAGTTGAACATAAATTAGTAGTTGGCATTGAAGCAAAAGTACCACCGTTTGAAGTTCCGCAAGCACCATTAACGGTTGGTAAATTAGTTGCACTACAAGAATCAGAATTACCATCAGCTCCACCACATAAACCACTAGTCCCGTTACATCTCCAATTAAAAATTCCATCACTTCCGGAAGAATCCACCCAAGACAAATTTCCACTACTGCACAAACCCGATGTTGGTGCTGAACAAGATGATTGACTATTAGCACTTCCACAAGAACCATCGCTTCCACTAGAAGGAGTACAACAAAGAACTCCATATTTCGAAAAGCGACATTCAGAAGACCCAAGACGATCTTCACAATTGTTAAACCAACCACTTCCTAAGTCAGCTAAATCCTGACTACAACCACCATCTATGATTTTACAACCTATTGTGAAAGTCTTAGTCGATCCAGAGTTACAATGAGATTGGGTAGTCCCATCATAATTAGGAGTATATGTACACCACATATAAGTTGCTGTCTTTTGGCTAGTTTCATTACCACTACAAGTCCAGGCAAAAACAGGTTTTGGACAAATAATCCAAAAGACTATAAAAAGAATTATTATTTTTTTTATCATTATTCTTTAAAATAAAACAAACTAAAAACCACTGGTACTTTAGAAATATCAATATTGTCAATATCATCGACACTTTCTATTTTTAAAATAGATGAAGTCTCTGGATTAATATTGTCTGGGGT
>Ga0172378_10001944_pt1 | contig 19217 bp, 11 predicted proteins | sample GrowelOW332metaG_FD_119755 | JGI IMG/M metagenome (GOLD analysis project Ga0172378, IMG submission 119755) | Groundwater microbial communities from an aquifer near a municipal landfill in Southern Ontario, Canada - Pumphouse #3_1 metaG | ecosystem: Environmental > Aquatic > Deep subsurface >... | reverse complement strand
GAAAGCAATGAAGGACAAAGCGATATCCGAGATAAAGGACATGTGACTGGTGATGGAAGGGTCGACGGCTCCGAAGACCCACGGTCCCAACAAGACTCCAGCCACAATATAAGCGGTGACGTTCGGGAGTTTGCATAGTTTGGTGAGTCTGGTCACTAAGAAACCGGCAAAAAGAATGATGGCCAAACCAATCAGGACGCTGGCGACCTCACCATATTTGGAATAGTACTGATATAGATTTAGGTTAGCCCCATCCATGGCGAGGGGAAAAATGATTTGAGTAAACGAAAACATGATGAAACACCTTCTTTTTGATTGACGCTTCGTCTTCCGGAGCGGTAAACCATTGTGGCCCCCATATTTATAAGATGTTATTATTAATAATTGATGTTCGATAAGATTATCTTATAATGAGGCAAAACAATGATTGATAACAAATTGGAAACCTTAATCGCTGTCAATGAGTTGGGCTCCTATACCAAGGCCGCCCAGAGCCTTAGTTTGACCCAACCGGCGGTATCGCAGCACATCAAGGCCCTCGAAGAAGAGTTGGGCATTAAGATATTCAACAAAACGGAAGCTGGATTAAAGCCAACATCCGAAGGCGTTATTGCTATTCGCTATGCCAAACGGATAAAGGCGCTTTATCAAGTTGAGGAACAGCGGATTGCCGATTCGAAGAAAAACATGTTCTCCTTGATCGTCGGCATAACTCACACTGCCGAAAGCTCGACCGTCGGTGAAGCCCTTGCGAATTACGCTTATGAGACGAATGGTTTACGCATAACAATTATTTCTGACAGCATAAACAATCTTTATGAAAAGTTGGAAGATTATCAAGTCGACTTAATCATTGTGGAGGGACGAAATATTGATAAGCGTTATTCTTCGCTTTTGCTCGACACCGATTCGTTAGTCCTTGCGGTTGGCGAGGGGAACCCCTTATCGAAAAAAAGCATGGTAACTATCGCGGAACTTGAGGAAGAGAAGATGATTCTCCGCGGCGCCAATTCTGGCACGCGCCAGCTCTTTGAAGCCTCGCTTCACAGCCAAGGGCTTTCGCTAGATAACCTCAACATCATTCTTGAGGCCGATAACATTGGCACCATCAAGGAACTTGTCGTCAAGAACATCGGCGTTTCTGTCTTGGCGCGTTCCACCTGTTTGGACGAAGAAAAAGATCACAAACTCGTGCTTTTGCCAATTGAAGGTTTGGCCATGATTCGCGAAGTCAACTTGGTTTACCCCAAAGACTTTGGTCACACCGAGATTCTCGACGGCATTGTGAGGGCTTATAAAGAAACCACCCGCAAACGTTAATGAATATCTTAGTCTTGTTAAAACATCATTCGTTATTTCCGATCAGACAACGTCTATGTTCCAACCGTAATCTTCGATTCCGTTCGTGATCCGATATACGGCCCCGGTGATTTTGTTTCCGCTGACTACAAAAGTTAACCCCGGCGCGTATGCGGTAATCAGATAAGGATAAGATTCGGTGACAAGAGATTTCTTAATTAACACGTCGTTTATGGAAACGTTCGAGATATCGTGTTCGCTGTTGTTGTAACCTGAGCGCGTGTCAATTGCCCCTTTGATGGATACGATGAGATCATCATTTCCACTGAGAAATAATATGTTTTGGAGAATAACCGTATCCACGCTGCCGAGCGCGGTGGTTTTATGGTTGGTGGACCAGGCCGAGGAAAAGGCATTCGAGAAATCGATCGCCTTGCCGTTTGAGACGTCGACATCGGCATCTTCGATGGTGATGTTTCTGTAAGCCACATTAGTTAGGCTGGCGTTGTTGGCGTTGTGGATACTGATTGGCGCCAAATGATAGGCATGGAGAACGATAATATCGGTGAAGGTGATGTCATCCATGACGGGCCCAATCGTTTCATAACCAATTTCCATTGATTGAGCTAGGTCCGTCCAAATTCGGCAAGAAGAGAAATGGATGTGGCGAGTAATTCCTTCTATCGAAGAGTTAGACCACTGATTGTAATTTTTGACCACCAAAGAGTCATCCCAACTTCGGATGAAACAAGATTTAACTTCGACATTCTGGCAAGATTGAATCGAAATCCCGTCTCCGTTGCTTCTCGAAGAAATAATGTTAACGTTCGTAATGGCGATAGTGTTTCCGAAATAGAGATTGAAACACCAACCCGCGGGGTCGAGTACACTGAATCCCGAGAAGACGAGATTAGTGCAAAAATTAAAGTCCAGGGGAATCAGTTTACTTCCATTATCGGCGTTACGCTCAAAGGCAGAGCCATCAATAAAACCATATCCACCAATGGTGATATTTGATGAATTATCACCAACAAAACCCCCACGAAACAGACAGCCGGGAGCTAAATAAACAATCGAATTTGAGGAGAGATGGCAAAGATTGTTGGCATCGATTCTGGCATCGTTTTCGTGATTGTGAATTCCTGGGGCAAATATCATGGTAGCTTTTTCTTTGACGGAACTTTCCCTGCCGATAGCGCTTGCAAATAAATGAATTACTCGTTTTGCCGAAAGCTCAATCGTATAAGATCCAGGGTTGTCGATGGTGAAATAGATTACCCGCCTTGAATTATCGAAAAAAGGAGCGACTTTAGCTGATAGAGGGCGAATAACACAGGCATTGTTCAGCGGAAAATTCGTTTGGAGCGAGAATTGGATTTTTCCTTCCATTTCCAAAGAGACGACACCTGAATTTACTCGGCCAGGTGCGGTGGCGCTCCAGACATGATTTAGATTCGTTTTAACGTTGTAGATTGGAATTTGACATCCGCCGCCATATAAACGGGCTTGAAAATAAAGTTGAGCTTCTTTTGGGGCTTTAGCGGCGGAGAGCTTATTTCTTTTTCCTTGGTCCGCCGGATCTTCATGATAGTCGAAATAACCTTCCTCTAAGATATAGAACCCCTCCGAATCCGTCGCATATTGGGAAACGCTATTTTGTGAAGAAAGCGAAGTTTGACTCTCGCTTAAGATAGTCGACGTGGTGGAATCTGAATCGTTGCTTGACGACTCCGTTGCCTGGCATGAAGAAAATAAGAGAGACAATAAAGATAAAATAACAAAAAAGAAACGTTTATTCATTTAGCAAGGATTTTTCGCTTTCTTTATCGAAGAGGCACACGTGCTCAAAGTTAAAACTAAGGCTAACCTCTTGGCCGTTCGCGTAGACTAACAACCCCTTAACGCTGGCAATCAACTCGCCCTCTTTTCCCCTCATTTGGCAATAGAGAAGCGTTTCTTCTCCTAGTTGCTCCCATAAGGCGATTTTGGCGTGGATACCCTGCTCGACAAAGGCGGGATCTCCTTCAGCCGAAATTTCTTTGGGCCGGATTCCGATTGTCACCGTTTTCCCCAAGTATCTTTTATCGAAGTGAATCATTCGTTCTGCCGGGATACTACAGGTAAGTTTCTCTTTGCCAAAGGTCGCGGAATAATGCCCTTCGTTTTCGTGAATAGTCCCTTCGAAGAAATTCATTTGGGGGGTGCCGATGAAGCCGGCGACGAATTTGTTGACCGGATTCACGTAAAGTTCCGACGGATTGGCGATTTGCTGAATCATTCCGTCTTTCATTACGACAATACGAGTACCCATGGTCATAGCTTCAACTTGGTCGTGAGTTACATAAATGAACACGCACTTTAGGTCATTATGAAGTTTGGAAATCTCAGTTCGCATTTGAACTCTCATTTTTGCATCGAGATTGGAAAGAGGCTCATCGAGTAAGAACACGCTCGGATGGCGCACGATTGCTCTTCCTAATGCCACACGTTGCCTTTGACCGCCTGACAAATTTCGAGGTTTCCGGTCCAAATAAGGCGTTAATCCTATTTTTGCTGCCGCCTCCTCAACGGCATGATTGATTTTTTGATGGCGCTTTTTGCGGTAAGCGAAATCAAAGAAGTGTTTCCAGCCGACGCGTTGCGTTTCAAGCGGGAAGGCGATATTTTTTCGAACCGTTAGTTGGGGATAGAGAGCGTAGTTTTGGAAAACCATAGCGATATTGCGGTGGTCCGGCTCCTCGTCGCTGATGTTTTTTTCATCGAGATATAGTTCGCCCGACGTGATGTCTTCAAGGCCGGCAATCATTCGAAGCACAGTTGATTTTCCACATCCTGAAGGACCCACAAAAACAATGAATTCGTCATTGTTGATCTCCAAGGAAAAATCCTTAACGGCCTTGACGCCATTCGGATAGATTTTGCAAAGATGTTCAAGACGAATCTTCGGCCCCACGATAGAGAGAATATCTTTTAAGGACGAAATTGGGTAATCAGTTTGCTTGCTGTGGCTGGCCACGCCGATTCCTGCGGTCATAAAACCACCCGCTTTGGCCGCTTCGATGCCGGCCTCGGCATCTTCGATGACTAAGCAATCCTTGCTTTCAAGACCTAAGGCTTTGGCGCCAAGCAAGAAAACTTCGGGATCAGGTTTGGAGTGGGCAATTTTATTGCCATCGATGATTTGATCAAAATAACGAGATAAATCCGTTTGCTCGAGGATCGTTGTTGCGTTTTTGCTCGAGGATCCGATTGCGAGTTTGATGCCCTTACTGCGGAGTTCTTCGAGAGTGGTCCGGACTTCGTCAGCAACATTTTGGGGTGTCATCTGTTTGAGATATCCGCGATAGAGATTATTCTTTTCATCGGCTAATTTTTGCCTTTCCTCCTCCGAATACGTTTTGTGTGCTTGCTTAAGAATAATTTGTAGAGAGTCCATCCGCGAAACGCCCCGGAGGCGGTCATTGATCTTTTCATTGAAAACGATATTTTCCTGATCGGCAACAGCCTTCCAAGCCAAATAATGATAATGATCCGTAAAGACCAACACCCCGTCCAAATCGAACACAATTCCTTTAATCATCAATTTTCCTCCTTGGTCAATTGGGCTTTTTTGTGGCTAATTCGTGCTTGATATGTCTCCCCGCGATAATGGAATCGGAAAGAAATCCTTTCGATGTTGTCGGGAAGGTGTGGATTTAGCGACAGAACACCATCCCTTTCTTTTAGTCCCGCAAAGCCGAAAATTACCGAGAGATAAGCTCCTGCGTTACTGGCTGGATGAGTGCCGCCGATATAGATATTTCCCGCGAACATTTTTTGGTCTTGAGTCAATTCGATTTCGGCCGATTTGCGGAACATCCGATAAGCCGATTCAGGGTAAGAGCATTCCGAGGCTAATAGCGAATACATCGAAGCTGACAAACTGGAGCCATGCTCCGTATAGGGATAATAGAAATCGTAATTTGCTTTTTTGACGCTTAGGGGGTACGCATCGCTTAACAACACGAGAAGTGTGGCAATATCCGCTTGTTTGATTACTCGAGTGGGTGTGGCCACCCCCTTTTCGCCGCCCCAGTATTCATTCGGGCAACGAAGGCGAGCTCGGACCGCCTCAACAGAGACGTCCTCTTTATTCAAATAGCCTTCGAATTGGCAAATAACTCCATTTTTGTTCGGGGTGGGCACAAAAAGATGGTTTGCAAAATCCTCAACCGGAGACAAACTTTGCCCGGCCTTAAGCAAGGAGGGGTTCGCTTTGGCCCACGCTAAAACGGTTCTTGCGGCAAAGAGCGCCATGGCATTGGTAAAGGCATTATCGTTGATTTTCTCGTGGTACTCATCGGGTCCGATGACGCCATTGAGATGGTATTGACCATCTTTTTTCGTTGCATAACTGGCCAAGAAAAGAACACAATTATAAGCCATATCCCATCCGCCTTCGCTGAGGATGGTCGCATCTCCGCTGAAACGCATATATTGATAGAGAGCATAGACGATGTCTGCCGAGATGTGGATTTGCCGTTCGTTGAAATAAGTGCGGATTGCTTTTCCCGTGGCGGCATCGGTGACGTTATAGAGCGAACAGGCTTCCTTTCCGTCTTCTTGGCTTTCCCAAGCATAGAAGGCTCCTTGATAGCTAAAAGACCGCGCTTTCTCGATCGCCCCGGGTAGCGTTTTGATGCGATAACGCAATAAGGAGCGCGCGATTGCGGGATTGCTCAGACAATAGAAAGGGAGAAGGAATATTTCCGAATCCCAAAAAATCGCGCCTTTATAAGTTTCACCCGATACACCACGAGCGGGAATCGAGGTATCCCGCAGATTTTGAAGAATCAAAAGATGATAGAGACTGTATCGCAAATCGAATTGGGCAATGCTGTCACCCACCAATTCAACGTCTACCTCTTTCCAGCGTTTGGCAAATTCTTGGATATGGTCTTTTTTTAAGGCTTCATAGGTTTCGATGGCGCCATATTGGAATGGGACTTCTAAAAGATTAATTTCTTTGTTCGTTCGAATGAGCGAAATGATGGTGAGGGTCGCGCATTCCCCCGCTTTGAGTGCGAAAAAAGCCCTTCGCAAACCTTCTGATTCGACCTCTTCAGTGAGAGGTTTATCCCAATGATAAACGGTTCTTTCTTCGAGTTTGCCCCCTTCGTTGGTTACTCCTTGGAAGATCACGACTTCGCCACGAACCAAAAAGCGCCGCTCTTGGTAGTGGGGGCCATTGCATTCGTAAATGTTGCCGTCCATTCCGTAATGAATTTGGAGGTTGATGTCTTTCTTTGCGGTGAGGACGTATTTCTCACAAAGAGCATCGTCTTTGGTGGAAGAAACGAAACGTTCCGAGGCTATTTCTAGATTATCGAAGATTGTTTTTCGAAAGAATATCGCCTTCTTGAAATCTAAGATAATTTGATGTGAGAGTGGGCACGTTTCAAGGACATTCCTAGGTTTTCCGTCGGTGGCGATTTTGATGAAAAAAGGATTGAGGGAATTTACCGATTCTCGCCACTTATCCTTGTAGCGGTCATAAAAACCAACTACATTCAGTTCTACCATTTGATTGGGGCCCATTTCTTCAAGAGTGCCCCGGTAACCTAAATGACCGTTGCCCAAAAGAAAACGGTTGCCAAAAGGAATTGCGTCCTCGATTCGGAAGCCGTTCTCAATTAAGCAGTAATCTTTTTTCATCGTTCAACAACCGTCCTGCCCGATAATGTGCGGGTTTCGTTGTAGAGTTTGATTGTCACGGGATCTCCCTCGATTTCCAACGTTGTTTTGCCTTGTTCAACGATAACGTGGATTCGGGCTCCGTCATAAGACAAAGAGAAGGAGTATTTTTTCCAAATAGAAGGGATTTGCGGAGATAATGATAATATTTCTTTGTCACTTCGCAGCCCGCCAAAGCCATAGACTATATTCATCCAGGCCGCGGCGATAGAGGTCGTGTGAATTCCTTCATTCGTGTTGCGGTTGTAGTCGTCTAAATCTAATCGAGTGGCATATCCAAAGAAAGAGAGGGCGTCTTGTTCCTTGCCTAGTTCTTCGGCGAGAATGGAATGAATCGAGGGCGAAAGAGAGGATTCGTGTATGCAACGTGGCTCGTAATAATTATAATTGGCTTCCTTTTGTTCCCTTGTGAAGTCTTGATTGAGTAAGAAGAGGAACATCAGAACATCTGGCTGCTTGATCATGTCGTTTCGGTAGATCCGGTCATAACTCCAATGCGTATAGAGCGGAAAATCCGTCTCAGGGATACTCTTGATGTCAATGTGGGGCAAATCAAAGAAGTTCTCATGCTGTTCAAAAAGTTTGGTTTTCTCATCATAGAGAATAACCATTTTTTCATCCGCTTCTTTCATCCGTTCCAGTAATTCCTTGGAGTATTCGCATTTCCGAAAGAGTTTGTCGGTTTGGTATTGTCCGCCCTCGAGAAGAGAGAAGAGATATTCAAAAGTCCGTTTGGCCATTAAATTGGTGTAGGTGTTGTGGTTCACCATTAGTTTGAATTCATCCGGGCCCATCACGCCATAAAAGCCGAACTTGCTTCCATCTTGGTTGAACTGCCCGCGGCTAAGGAGAAATTTAACGATTTCCATGATCATCTCGAGGCCGTAGTTCTGCATGAAGACCTTGTCTTGATAGAGATTCATGTAGTGATGGATAGCATAAACCACGCTGGTCGAAGGTTGAAATTGGGTCGAGGCATGCTGCCAAAGGGCGCAAGCTTCTTCTCCCGTTCGCGTTGCGATTGGATAACAAGCCCCTTGACAGTCAAGTTCCTGGGCTCGTTCCTTCGCTTGCGGCAAGGTGTGATAACGGAACATCAGAAGATTGAGTGCCGCTTCTTTATTCGAAAAAAGATAGTAGGGCAAGCAATAAGTTTCGCTGTCCCAAAAAGCATGGCCGGAATAGGCCTCTCCTGTCAGCCCCTTGGCGCCGATGTTATCATCCTTCGCATAACCGTGATAGGTTTGCTCAAGCTGAAAGATGCAATAGCGGATGCCTTGTTGGTCAGCTTCATCTCCATCGATTTCGATGTCGCTTCGATCCCAAACTTGTTTGAAATACTCGAAATTCGAATGTAATAACCCTGCAAAACCATGCTCGGTTAGATCTCGGAGCTCAGTCAAAGCTTGGTCCTTCATCTCTGAGATCTTGCTAGTGCCTTCCTTGTCAACGAGATTAATAACGTTTCGGGTAAAGACGTAGGTCTTTTTCTTTTCAAGAATAAGGCGATAATCGAGGGTCACTTCTTTGTCCGTTGTCTCGCTTGAGTGAAGCGGGATTGCGCTTTCGATGTCCATGACGCTGACCAGATGTTGTTTGGTTGTAGGGGTCTTCGCCACTAGACCAATGGCCTCTTTTTCTTGAAATTCTTCTTCGCGTTCCCAATAGCATTTTTTACCCCAATGAAGGACGTTGCAATCAAGTGAGAAGGAAAGAGAAATCGGGATTTCTTTGTCTGTCCTAAGGGTGATTCGCTGAATGGCTTGATGGCATTGCTTCATCCCCAAAAGACGTTCAAAAGTGATTTCGAGATGGCCACCATATACATTCCAAACGAAACGGCGGGTTAATAATCCCGTCTTAAAATCGAGAGTGCGCTCAAAATCAGAAAAATCGGCCTTAGCCAAATCTAATTTCTCTCCACGAACTACGAGCGAGCATTTTAGCCAATCCACTGAATTGATGGTGAAGTGGGTTCGTTTGATGATGCCTCGGTAGTTTTCTGCCCCCTGAATATCCTCGTATTCCAAAATGCCGTTGAAATAGGATCCTCGAAGGCTTGGCAAGGAAATACCTTCATCGAAAACGCCACGGATTCCACAATATTCGTTGGCCAAAGAGAAAAGACTCTCTGAAACTTGGCTCCGTTCGGGGTGAAAACCTTTTTCCCGAAGTGAGAACGGCTCGACTTCCAAATAACGCTGCGCTTGTTTTCCCATAAATTATTCCTTCATACCCGAATTGACGGACGTCCCCATAATCTGTTTTTGGAAAAGAATAAAGATCAGCACTTGGGGAAGAATGCTGATGACGAGCAACAAGAGGAATTCGGATGCATCGAGCGTTGTGGTGCTCGATAGACGATAAACTGCAACCATGACGGTCTGCATTTTTTGATCATTGAGAACGAGATAAGGCAAAAGGAAATCGCTATAAGAGGCCGTCATTGCGAAAATGGCGACGACGCCAATCGCGGGGCGACTCAAAGGAAGGATTACGCGGAAGAAGACGTCGATATCGTTGCCGCCATCCATCCGGGCCGCTTCCAAAAGAGAGGAAGGGATTTTTTCAAAATAATCTTTGAAAAGAAGGTAATAATAGGCATTTGCTCCAAAGGATAGCCACAGCGGTAGATACGAATTGATGAAATGAAAGTCTTTTATCTCCATGACTAGCGGGAAAATAGCTAACATTGAAGGAACCATGTAACTGATTAAAATCAAGGCATTGATTGCTTTTGATCCAATCGGTTTCAAGATAGCCACAGCGTAAGCCAACAGGCCGTTGAATAAGACGGCACAGACGACGGCGCCGACAACAACGATGAGCGTGTTGAGGTAATAGCGGCCGAAGTTCGTTTTTTCCCATACTTCGCCAATTTTTGTTATATCAAAATTTTGGGGGAAAAGGCGGTAGATATTGCTATTGATTTCCGAGACGCTTTTGAATGAAGTGATAAACAACCATAAAACTGGAATTAGTGCAGTCATAGCGAAAACAATCAAGAAGAAAAGGATGACTCCATAGCCCACTTTGTGAATCCCTTTGCGGTAATCGCTGAAATTCAAAAGCCCTTCTGTTTTGTCCCGAAGGTGGCGGATTTTTAGTGGTTGATTTTCTTCGTTCATTCCGCCTCCTCCCTTTTCTTGAGATAATGCAAAAGGCCAAAGTAGATTGCGGTGAAGAAAAGGATAATGATGGAGAGAACGACGCTGATTGCGGCGGCCCGGCCGAATTTGAAGTTCACGAAAGCTTCTTGATAGGAAAGAAGCATCAACGTCATCGAAGCATTATTGACGGGTCCGCCCCAGTTGCCGATAACCAAGGGCTCATAGAAAACTTGGAACACTGAAATGATTTGTAAAATTAGCATCATTAAAAGAGTTGACCTCATTTCTGGGATCGTGAGACGGAAGAAACGTTGGGATGGCGATGCTCCATCAATTCGAGCGGCTTCGTAGATGGAAGAATCAATTTGTTGAAACGAGGAGAGGTAGATTAAGGCGGTTCCGCCAGCGCCTCGCCAAGTCATCGCCAAAACAATTAGAGGAATAATCAAATCGGGGTCGCTGGCCCAAAGATGGCTTTCGCCACCCCACGATTGGGCGATTACGTTGAGTATCGAATAAGATTCATCACCATAAACGTTCTTGAAGAGAAAGACCACTGCGATTCCGCTGATCATGCAAGGAAGATAAATGCAAACCCGGAAAAGGCCTTTTGCATGGATGCATTCTGAAAGTAAAAAGCCTATCAAAACGGGCACCAAATAGCCAAAAAGCAATGACCAAAGGATATAGACAAAAGTGTTTTTTAACGCCGTCAAAAAGACATCATCCTTGAAAATTGAATTGTAGTTGCCGAAACCGACCCATTGCGAAAAAGAATAATCGGTGGCAAATGACAAAAAGAAATTTTTGATCAAGGGAACCCATACGAAAAAGAAGAACAACAGCAAAGGGGGCGTCATCAGCGCGTAGGCTAAAAAATTGCGCTTAAGGAGGGCTTTTTTATTACGTTTTCGATGGGGGATGGCTGGTTTCATACCGCACTTTATTGATTCACGCTTTGGTCGAGTAGTGTCTGGAGTTTTCCGTTTGCGGTTGTCAATAAACTTGCCACATTGGCTGTGTCGCTATACTGCAAAACGTTTTGAATCGCCGTATCGAGGTATTCATAGAGCTCTTGCGTGCAATAAGGTTCTTCGGAATGCTTGTTTTCTGCAATATGATCGAAAAAATCATTGTAGTAAGACATATCAACGGAAATGTATTCCTTTTCTAGCGAATTTGCATAGGTCAAAAAGTCTTCGTTTTTCCAAGGTTTGATTTTCGGGAGGATTGGCTGGTTCTTTTGGGCGGCCGTTTTATAGCCTTCAACCATCGCTTCTTTGGCGATGTCGGTGACATCGGGTCCTCGGCCGATATACTCAAAAAATTTGAGAATGCCTTCAATTTGATCGTCGCTGGCATTCGCCGAAAACACGTAAGGCGTTCCGCCATAGAGGCTGTAATGGTGATTTCCATCGCCGGTGGGCATCGGAATGAAGGCAAGATCACCCATTGACACGCCGCCATTGACGGAAGCTAATTGAAGAACATCGCTTCCGACGAAAGCCATGGCGACTTTCGATCCAATCGAGGAATACCAATCATCGTAATAAACCGTCGTGGAATTAAGCAAAAGATCCTCGCTTTTCATTTTTTGGATCCATTTGAGAGCATTTTGATTGGCTTGACAATCGAGATGGGCTTCCCATTTTCCACTGGTGTTTTTGCTTTCGAGGGCTCCACCGAAATTCCATGCCATGTTTGAAAGCTGCCAACCGCCATTCTTGTTGGCAGAGCAAATCAGAATGCCTTTGGTTTCATCGTTTTTTTGAATTTTGATCGCGTCTTGATAGATTTCTTCGAAACTGGTTGGATAGGCGGGCGTTCCATCGGTTTGATAAAGCGAATATTTTCCATTGGAATTTTGCGGTAAAATTCCATTTTCGCCCAAACAACGAATATTGAGCAAAAGCCCCAAGCCATAACCATCGCGGGGGATGCCGTAGATCTCATCATCGAAAGTTAAAGCCGCTTTCATTTCGTCATCCATTTTCGTCGTCCAGCCCCTTTTATCCAAAAAGCTTTTTATCCCGCGGATGTATTTGTTTTTCATGAGCTTCTCTGGCTCAGTAAACCAAGTTTGAAAAACGTTTGGGAGACTGCCGGTAAGAAATTTGCTTCCGACGGTGGTGGTGTTGTAAGTATAAGGATCGGCAACGAGTTCGTATTGCGGATAATCGCTCTCAAAGCGTTCTTTCCATTGACGGTACATCGCCAAATCTTGTGTTTCAGTGGATTCAGGCCAAAAGCCGATATCGAGTGTTGTTTTGCCGCTTCCGCCCCCGCAAGAAGCCAAAAAGGGGATCGCTAAGGCCCCCGCTATGGATAAAAACACTTGGTGCTTCATAAAGTACTCCTTGGAGAAGGGGAGGGACCGGAAAGGTGGTCTCTCCCCTGGCGAATCATCTCAACGTTTACGCATGTTCAACATAGGTGGCAATCGCTGCTTTGTACGGAATGGTCGATGCCACCCCGTAAACTGTTCCAACGGTTACCGTGCCGCTTGCACCGGCGCCATCCCAGTGGAAGTGCATATCCGCTGCTACGCCGGTGGTGAAGCCGCTGGCCGTGAGATCGATATAGAGCGTCTCTCCCGCTGCTGGAATTACCGCTGCCGGATCAACCACGGCGCCTTTGTCGTCTTTGATGACGAGTTTGGCGTTAGCCCAAATCGTTGAGGAATTGTACTCGACGCGGAGGGTTGCTAACGTCGCGTTGACCCCATCGCCAGCAATGGCGAACTTCAATGTGCTCATTGTTCCGTCACATTTGCCACCATAGAGATATTGGTAGCTGCCATTCAGGGTGACGTTTCCGCCAACGCCCCATTGTGCAGAATATTCAGGGGTAAGACCGACGATCTTGCCAATGGCGACAGTGCCGCTTGCACCGGCGCCATCCCAGTGGAAGTGCATCGTGCTCGCTGCCACAGTGAAGCCGCTGGCTTTGAGATCGATGATGTAGAGGGTTTCTGTTGCAGGAATCGTTGCAGTCGGATCAACTTTTGTACCATCCTTGTCGGTGATAACCAAAGTCGCGTTAGCCCAAATGGTCGCGCTATTGAACTCCAACCGGAAGGTGGAGAAGTTTATATTCGTTCCATCTCCGGTTACATAGATGCCGATTTTGTCGAAGGTCCCCGGATTGTCAATGCCACACATGTATTGATAAGTGCCATTTAGAATGACGCTTCCGCCCGTTCCTAACGTTACCTCCGCAGCGGCCGTATAGGCATTGGCGAAGAAGATCGAATCCACATAGATTGTGCCGGTCCCCGTGTAATAAATATCCATCAGATCGCTGGCGGTCATTCCGCTGGCGACCAGATCGATGATATACCAGACGTAGCCGTTGTCCTGATAAGGATAGGTTGTTAAATCGCTCGGGATACTGGCTAAACCTTCCGATGCTTTCCAATCTTTGGCATAGACCACACCCGAATTATTGGAATTAATGCGGAAATTGCTGAGATCGGCCCCCTCGCCCAATTTCATGACAAAGACCATGTATTTGTCATTTCCACAGGCGGTTTTGGAGCCTTCAGTGACTTGGGTGTAATCCGAATTAGGTGCAAGAACGAGGTTATCGCCATCCACCGATACATTGTCGACCCCGCTATAGCAGATGGAGAAGTTCAAACCCGAGTCAGTCACGGTGGTGTTCGTCGAAGCCGCATCGTAAGTAGTATCGAGTTTTGCCTGAGTTCGCGTAAAGGAATCGAAGACTTTGGCGTTCGCGCTGTCGAGATGGGGGTACTCGGTGGTGACTTGCGGAACAACTAACGAGGTTGCCACGACCGAGTTCAGATAGAGCGGCTTGTTCGAAGAAATTTCCCAGCCGACCAGATTCGTTGCCATGATGCCTGATTGGGCCAAATTGATGACATAAGGATAGAAAGCGCCATCAACGGCACCGACAACCGCGATTCCCGCCGGATCTTTTAAGTCCGACCAAGCGATGCCGGTTCCTTCCTTATCCGCGTAAACTGGGGTTAAGCTAGCGCCTGAAGTGTCGCCCATGACGCCGAGAGCAACGTCTTCATAAATTGCAGCATCCCCGTTGGCGGCGGTCTTATATGAGGCGCCGTCATTCAAATAGAGATAGCGATTGAGAATCGCACCGGTGGAGTCTCTCCACCAAACGGTGTCATCGGTCTTGTTGACCTTGGCGCGAGCGAAATTATCGATGGTCGTATTGGTACCAGCGTTGCTTAAGAAGACTTCTTTGATCTCAAGGACGGCCGAGCACTCTTCACTGAGCGCATAGAGGTGGAATCCAAGTATCTTGCTTAAAACTTTGACTGTTGAATCCGTTCCATCGGTGTTTTTGTAGACGGCATTATCGTCGCTGATGGACTGGTTCGGGCTGATGATGACATCTTGCCATTCGTTTGATAACGTCGGCAAAGCCTCGCCATCCGGCGTTTTGGCGTCTGCCAAAGTGATGGGGTAGGTTTGAAAAGCATCGTCTCCCCGGAGGGCTAAAACAAGGTTGGAATAATTGATTTTACCCTTGGCTAAGCGAATTTTGAATCCGATCCCTTCGTAGTTTTGTAAGGTATAGGTTCCGGTTGCCATTTTGTAGATGGAAGCGTCGGTGCTGTTTGGGTATCCAATTGCCGTGTTGTCGACCAAAACTCGGAGGTAATTGGCGGTGTTGTGGATGCCATTGGCATTCGTTCCTGCCAGCGTTTCGCTTGAGAAGTCTTCGAGCATTTTGTCAAAGCGACTATCGTAGTCGCGGGTGACAGCGCCTTCGGGCATCGCGGTGACAAAGGCATCCTGATGGATGATCGTTTCGATGTTGGAAGAGCTGCTCGAACCGCTCATGGTTGAACTGCTGCTTGCTGAGGTGGAACTGGCTTCACGCGAGGTGTTTTGGCTTGAGGTTGCGGTTTTGCCGCATCCGGCCAACCCGAGGGCCATCACCGAAGCGAGGAGCATGAATTTCGGAGTTCTTTTCATTTTCTTCTCCTTTTATTGTTTTTAAGCTCCGTAGACACTGACTTCGGATAGTTGCGCATTATATCCTCCGGCAATGTCATTAGAGTTAATAACCAACTTTAAGAAACGGAACGAAATCGGCGTCGTAAAAGTGACGAGATTGCGGTTGCCTGTGGCGGGGTCGAAACGATAGTCTTTCGCGGCGACAGCGGTAGTGAATTCTGTCGTGGTAGCCGAGTAAGCTGTGTTGCTGCCGCTCGTGTCGATTTCGATGTTCTCTGTTCGAGGATCCCAAAGCAAGGATGGTGGGAGCGAAAGAACAATGACGCTGACCGAATAAACATCACCGAGGTCGATGACAACTTTGGCAGGCAAAGATGCAGACTCGTAATAAGACGTTCCGGTGGGATCGCCGTCGACGAGTTTTTCGACATTATAAATGTCGTTATGAGCGGTGGATTCGACGATGGCTTTATTGAAGCTGAGCGATGGCGGATAGAATTCGATTTCCCCGATTTGAATGTTTTTGGAACCAGTGATTGTGGTTTTTCTGTAGAAACGGATTTGCAATCCAGCAAATTTCTGAGCGGTTAGATTGATATCGATGGCGTTGTTACTTGCTGGGGTCATCTCATAGTCTTTGAGAGACAAAAGACGAGTGAAGTTGGGGTTGATGGTGCCATCACTCTTGATTTTTCGGCCCCAGACTTGAAGAGCATAATCGTAGAAGAAGGCATTATTGCTCTTGCCTAAGAGGCGGATGACGCCGATGGTGACAAGGCCACCTAAATCGACGCTGAGAGCGGCGAATTCGTTGTCAACGCCAGCCCAGGTCTTGCTCTCCCAATAGGTCATAGCGTCTCCGTCGAGCGCCAGCGCGGCGCCGTGATTGCTGATGCTATTGTCGCCTGAGCCATCATCGGCTGGAGTTGAGGTGGTGGTGCCAGCCGAGTGAGTGGCATTGACGCTGAAACTTCCAGACGCTTTGACTCCGATAAAGGCGGTTCCGCCCTGAGCGACGGCGAAATTCGGGACCAACAAGCCTTCTTGGCTTACACCGGAAACGGCAGTGTAATCGATGTTGTCTGAAGTTAAAGAAAGATGATAAGGAAGTGTCATGGTGGCCCCTTTGACGCTGGCGGCGTTCATGACGTCGACCCCTTCGACATATTGGTTACTCAATAAAGCTAAATCTGAAGCTTGATTAATGATCTTTCCTTTTATTTTCATGCCTTTGATGGTGACGTTTTTGATCATGGATGAGGCAGACTCACCATTCATTCTTGAGACGATGCTGTCAGCCAAAGAAAGGACTTTGATGTTGGTGAAATTTACCCCATCAATCGAACCGCGAGCGCCCGCAGACTTGGTCCAATCAACGCTATAGGCGATGGTTAGATCAATCAGGAAATCGTTTTCGCCATCGTCACGGATATCTCCCAGCATCTCTCCATCCTCAATAGTGACGTTCTCATAAGAGACGTTCGTGATTTGAGCATCATCGGAGTTGTGAATCGACATCGCTGCCTTATGGTAGTTGTGGAATACTGTGATGTTTTTGAAGGTGATTCCATCCATCGTCGCCCCGTTGGTCTCATAACCAACCTCCATCGATTGGGCGAGATCGGTCCAAACGCCGACCCCATCAAACACCACATCGGAAGTGGTTCCTCGGTCGACGTTTTTAACAACGAGCGAATCATCCCAACTCCGGACAAAACCGCCATTTACCCTAACGTGGTGGCAAGACTGAATCGAGATTCCATCGCTGTTGGCTCTAGCGCTGATGATTTTGACGTTATTGACGGTGACGTTGGTGCATTTATAAATATTGAGAACCCAGCCGGCTGGATCGAAGAAAGCGATGTCTTCAATAAGAAGATTAGTCACGTTTCTTGTTACGACCGGAATCGTGTACTCGCTTTCAGAACGTCGTTCGTAAATCGAACCATCGATAATTCCGCGCCCGCGGATGGTTAGGCCGTCGATACCTTCGGCTCGGATTTGCCCATAGACGTAAGCTCCGCCCGCAAGATAGATGGTTTTGCCAGTTGCGGTCGGAATGGCGCCTGCGTTATAAATCCCCGGGCCAATATATACGATGTTACTGTCTTTCGTGGCATCTTCGGCACTTATTGGTTTTTCTTCAATTGGATTAGCAAAAAGATGAATGGCTTGGTCCGCGTTTCCGTTGTATTCAATAACAAAATTTCCGTTGTACTCCAAATCGAAGGAGATTTTATTTCCAGTAATCATTGTTTTTGGTCCGATTGATAACGGGCGGACAATGGCGCTTTGAAGAGTCGTTTCGTCTTTGACGGTGACCTCAACGTGGACCCGCCCCTCAAAATCAAAAAGAGCGACTGCGTTATAATCTGTGGAATAGTCCCATTGAAATTTGCGAGCATGGTTGACCCGCGTTTCATAAACAAAGAGATCGTGGCCATCCACAGCAATCCCTACATGTGCGGAGGTTGTTAATAAAGAAGGACCGGGGTAAGTGACCAGTTTCGTAGCGGCGACAGTCTTATCGGCATAGGCGATCGTCGTATCGTCCGCGGCTGTCGAAGTCTGCGAAGAAGTGACGTTTTCCGTTGTGCTCAAACTTTGCGAAGGATTGCCACAGGAAAACAAAAACAATGAGGCAACGAGCGATAGAAACAAGAATTTCGTGGTTTTTTTCACGGCAGTTTTCTCCCGAGCAACTTAGCGAAAGAATTGACACTGTTATTATCGGCTAAAAATCGCAATATAAAAGAAAAAATTAACCGGTTAACAAAACTTATTGGTCAATAAGCATATACATAGTATATGCATATAGAACCGCCAAAAAATCTTTTGTTAACTAAGCTTCTAATCGCGAAAAAATGTAACCGGTTACATTTTTCAGGATCGTTCAAATGTTTTTGACGCTTTGCCGCACGATGAGGTTTGGCTCAAGAATAACGTTCTTTTTGGTTTTGGAATCGCTTGTTAACGTCTCCATTAAAATTTTGGCTGCCAAATGGCCTTTTTCACCGATGTCTTGGCGGATGGTGGTCAGCCCTGGCGACAAATAGGCGGCTGCTTGAATATCATCGAAGCCAATGACTGACAAATCGCGTGGGATGTTTTTCCCCATTTCGAAATAACGTCGCATCAAACCAATTGCTAAGATATCGGCCGCGCAACAAACCGCCGTAATATCGTCGCATTGAGCGATTCGATCGCCGACGGCGTAACCGCCGTCAAAAGTGGTGGTTGTGTTGAAAATTAGGTGTTCGTTATAAGGCAACTGAGCCTCACGCATCGCTCTTTCATAACCAGAGAATCGTTTTTTATCAATCGGTGAAGTGTCGATGTTACCCAGGTAAGCAATTCGTCTATGACCGTGCTGAATCAAATAGTTGGTGGCTTCGAATTCGCCTCGTTCATCGTTGATGTGAACGTTATTGAAGGCGGCCGCCTCCTCATCGTAGATGTCGACCAATACCGCTGGCATCGATAATTTTTTCAAGGTGTCTTTAATCACGTCGGGAAGAAAACCGATGATGACGACCCCGTCGATCCCGCGGCTTCGGGCCCAGAATTCAAAACGGTTTTGGTCTTTTAAAGCGGAGATGATTAAGTCAAATTCTGAATTGGCAATCTCCTGCTCGAGTCCACCGATGAATTCGCCATAAAATGGGTTTTCTAAAAAAGCCTCAGAAGGTTCGGGTAAGGGCAGAAAAAGACTGATTAAGTTATTTCGTCCCGTTGACAAAGCGACGGCGTTATGAGAGGGCACATATCCTAACTCTTCGATGCCCTGCATGATTTTGACCTTTGTTTTTGGACTAACCTTGTCGATTCCATTGATAACGTAAGAAACGGCCGCGGCCGAAACGCCAACGTACTTAGCAACTTCATAAATCGATACTTTGCGCGCCATTACTGTTCATTATAACAAACTCAAGTTAACTGGTTCAATTGTCTTTGCCGGTCCGCCCTTTCATCTCGTTTTTTCGCCGATTAAGGGTTAGACTATCACCGCGCACGCATAGTGAGGAAAATGAACATGGACGAAAAACAAGTCAAACCGGAAGCACAAGCTCCCGCTCAAGAAATGTCGCTCAACGACCAAGAACAAGCCCGCCAAGCCAAATTGGCGAAG